>JAEIGA010006532.1_pt1 | contig 17757 bp, 14 predicted proteins | sample 9270691 | NCBI WGS metagenome assembly JAEIGA01 (sample SAMN17057246, study PRJNA624740) | gut metagenome | biome: biome; isolation source: fecal sample | host: Bos grunniens | place: China: Xizang | collected 2019 | reverse complement strand
GAGAGATCTTTATACCCTTTAGGTACCACAGCCGTAAGTGAAGGAAACAACGGCCTTACAGCATGTCCCATCTTCCTTGCCCAAGCATAACCGTCTCCATTGGATCCTGTCTTTGGGTACGAGAGACCTCCTGTGCATATGATAAGCTTCCGGCAGGAATATGCCGTTTCATCAAGACATCTAATGAGGAATCCCTGTTCATCATTGTCATTTAGACCGAGCGAAGCGAGTGGAGAAATCTCTCTCACCTCCTTGTTACATATAATCTCTGCTCCGGCATCTTCTGCAGCCCTCACCAATGCATCAACCACGTCTGAGGCCAGGTGCGAAGCCGGAAACGCTCTGTCACCTCTCTCAACCACGCTTTCCATTCCATGCCAGCTGAGGAAGTCTATCATCTTCTCAGAACTCAGATTATAGAATGCAGGCTTGAGGAAATTAGGTTTAGGATGAACATGTCCGCAGAACTCGTTCCATGCCTTAAGATTTGTGAAGTTGCATCTTCCCTTGCCTGTAATCATGATCTTGCGCCCAGGTCGCGGCATCTTTTCCAATATCAGAACCCGTTTCCTGCCCTGAAGCGTTTCTGCGGCACCTGCTGCAGCCATAAGGCCGGCAGCTCCTCCGCCTATGATTATAATCTCAGCTGAATAGTTCTCTTGCATATTGTTTATCTTCTGCAATATCATTGCAGGATTTATTCATAAATTCTCTATCTTTGCATTCCCTTTGAAAGAAGGAGATACGTTGCCAGTTTAGCTTAGTCGGTAGAGCATCGCATTCGTAACGCGAAGGTCGTGGGTTCGAATCCCATAGCTGGCTCACAGGAGATATTTCTCGATTTCGTTCTTGAATCTTGTCTTATTCCTCGCACCGACCGTCATTGAAGGCTCACCTTCGACAGGGATGTAGAGGATTGCAGGAATCGATCTGATTCCAAATGCCGTTGCAATGTCCTTGCATTTGTCGACATCTACCTTGTATACTACTATCTGACCTTTGTATTCTTTGGCGATTTCTTCAAGAATCGGTGCTATGCTCCTGCATGGTCCGCACCATGTGGCGGTGAAGTCCACGACAGCAGGCTTCTCGCCGAGGTACTTCAATTCTCCAGACTCGATATCATAAACCTTGTCATTGAAGCTTTCGGAAGTAAGCTCCACGACATTCTGAGCTCCTGCCTTACCACAGGATATGATGGAAACGGCTGCAAAAACTGCTGCAGCCAATAATTTTCTACTTGTCTTCATATATATATTATTTGATGCAGATGCCTATATGGCAAACCGGATGCCAGCTTATGCCTTAGAACAATATCTTATTCTCAAAAATACTGTTTCCGCAGAATATCCCATTGAACTCCATCGCTCCTTCTGCCCTGCGGGCAAGCGTCGCCGGCACGGCCAGTTCCACGGCGACCATGTCGCCGATACGCAGCGACGTAAGCTGGGAGGCCTTGCAGATCGCCTCCTCGATAGAATTTCTGGTCTCGTGTCCAGTCTGTGACAGGTGGATGCAGGTCCCGTTCTTCCTCACTTCGAAGGAATTTTCCTCGTTATCAAGCACGACAGGATTGTATAGAGGGCCAGGAAGAAGGGATGTGTGATCTGCACATGAGGAGAATGCTGTCGCAGTGCCGCCGATGTATAACAGGGCGCCGAAGTTTACGGAGTCATAATATCTTTCCGCAAACTTTCTGCTTATACATTTTCCTGCCTTGCTGATTCTTGCGAATATCACAGGGGCCCATTGCCACTCATCAACACAATCGGGAGAGTAGAGGTCTCTGTTCTCTCTCTCCCAAGTCGTGTCAGGGCGGCAGTAACATAAGTCACTGCCGTAAGGTTTTACAATGATGTTCATCTGTTTCAGTCTTCCTGCTGTGAAAAGAGATCTCCCAGACCTTCGAAAGGAGTATAACCTTTGGTTCTTGGAGCCGTTGATTTAGGCTGTACAGGACGTGCCGCAGCCCTCTTTTCCTCTTCATACTGAGATTTCAGGCGGGCAAACTGACGCTTTGTGTCAAGCGTGAAGTCACCGTTGTCGATCCATGCGAAATACGAAGGCTCGCTGAAATAAACTTCTCTTGCTGTCTTGCCCTTGTGCTTTCCGAAACTGATGACCGGCTCGTCCTTGTCATTGAGGATGAGCCTTCCGGCATAGTCCACGGTTCTTTGCTTGGTCGAGAATCTTGCAAGTTTCTCCACATTGTTCTCGATGCGCGGGTCCCCTGCATACCTGTCAAGCTGGCCTTTGAGGACTTCATATGTCGCCAATGTATCCGCTTCTGCCGCATGGGCATTCTCGAGATCCAATCCGCAGTAGAACATGTAGGCTGCCTTGAGCGTGCGAGGCTCCATCATATGGAAGATATTCTGCACGTCAACCATTTTCATCGCGTGAAGATTGATGGCTGGCTGCTTGTCTGTATATCTGCATACCCTTTCTATTTCCTCAGCAAGAAGAGGAAGGTCGAATTTTGCTGAATTGAATCCTGCAAGATCGGCACCTTCCAGCCATTCGGTCACTTCGTCGGTTATCTGATAGAAGGTAGGGCAGTCCGCAAGGTCTTCTGCGCTTATGCCGTGTACGGCCTGTGCGGAAGGGTTGATAGGCCTCTGACAGTTGTTCTCATAGTCCCAAGGCTTTACCCTCCATGTTCTGATGCGCTGTTCGCCTCCCGGCATTATCTTGACAAAGCAGAGCTCAATGATCGAGTCTGAAGCGATATTGAGCCCTGTGCTTTCTATGTCGAAAAATACCAGCGGTTTTTCGAGATTCAGTTCCATAACTAGCTTATCATGATTGGCATGAGAATTCCGCAGATCTTCTCGCTTTCCTCTTCATTCTCTGCAGGAAGGATGAGAGCTGCTCTCTTGCTGTCCAGGAACTTCATCACGAGTTCACCACAACCCATGTTTGAAAGTATTTCGATGAGGTACGGTGACTTGAATCCGATTGTCAGCGGTGCGCCGTCATACTGGCATGCAAGCGTCTCATGTGCCGCAATCGAGAATCCAAGGTCCTGAGCCGATATGGTCAGCTTCTCGTTCTGGAGGTCGAGCTTGATATGGTTTGATGCCTTGTTCGAACATACTGATACTCGACGAACTGTGTTGAGGAACTGTACTCTGTCGATTCTCAGGATGTTTGAGTTGTTCTGAGGGATTACATCGCGATATTTAGGATATTTACCCACTACGAGGCGGCATATGACTGTTGTCTGTCCGAATGTGAATACTGCGTTCTTTGAATCGAATGCGATTTCCACTGTCTCCACATCCTTGCCGATGATTGCCTTAAGGATTGCGGCCGGCTTCTTGTGAAGGATGAATGATGCCTTCTCCGATGCTTTTACATCTGCAGTGGTATAGCATATCAGCTTATGTGAATCCGATGCCACAAGAGTGGTCGAATTGAGGTCTATGTCGAAGAATATACCGTTCATTGCAGGACGGATCTCGTCGTCCGCTGTTGCATATATGGTGCTTGATATACCTTCTGTGAGGCTTTGTGCAGGGAACTGGAGAGTTACTGCAGTGTCATCTGTTCCTGTAATCTCCGGATAGTCTTCTGCAGGGAAGTATGGCAGAGTCGATTCTCCGCTTGCCCAGCTGCATACAAACGAGCAGTCGCTTGTGGTCTGAATGGTCAGAGGCTGGTCAGGAAGTTCCTTGAGCAGGTCCATCATGTGCTTTGCTGGTACGGCAATCTTGCCTTCTTCTGATGTTGTTTCTACCTCGATCTTAGTTCTGAGGGTGAGCTCTGAGTCAGATGCTGTGATCGTGAGTACGTTGCCCTGAAGTTCGAACAGGAAGTTCTCAAGAATCTGAAGCGGTGACTTTGCAGGGATTGCCTTTGCAACTGACATCACTCCCTTAAGCAACTCTGAACTTGAAATGATAAGTTTCATAATCTATGATGTTTATATACTATTGCACAATAAGTCAACAAATGTACAAAATATTTCTGACTCATTGGCATATTTTTTGATTTTTCTCGGCTGGTTTTGAAAATTATATTTCTGTGACCCCGATGGGTTGCAGGACTGCCCATGCGAAATAATAAATAAACATCAAGAATATGAAGAAAATATTATCTGTAGTGCTGCTCTCCGCGTTGGTTGGAGGGCTTACGGCATTTGGTGTCGTGAAGATGATGACACCGTCCAATGTTGAGACTGTCACGGTCAACGACGGAATGAAATTCCGTACTGTCAATCTGTCACATGACAACTGGCCTGATTTTACGTATGCAGCTGAGACTGCTGTCGATGCAGTTGTGTATGTAAAGGTGACTTCTACACAGACTACACAAACACCTCAGTCATTCCTTGATTATTTCTTCGGATACGGAACCCCTCAACAGCGTGAAAGAGTAGGAAGCGGATCTGGTGTGATCATACGTGAAGACGGATACATCGTGACGAACAATCATGTCATAGATGGTGCAACCAAGATACAGGTGACTCTGAATAGCAATGAGACATATGATGCTGTTCTTGTCGGAACAGACCCGGCCACAGACATAGCACTGCTCAAGATAGAGGCTTCAGGACTGCCATACATTCCTTTTGCAGATTCTGATAAGCTGAGGCTTGGGGAATGGGTGATAGCAATCGGTTCTCCATACGATCTCCGCTCGACGATAACAGCAGGTATCGTGAGTGCCAAGGGACGCTCGATGCCTAACTATTCAGGTGAGTTCAAGATCGAGTCATTCATACAGACCGATGCTGCCGTGAACCCTGGAAACAGCGGTGGCGCTTTGGTCGATAAGAACGGCAATCTTGTAGGAATCAACACAGCTATAATTTCCAGGACGGGCTCATATACCGGATATTCCTTTGCAGTTCCGTCGAATATTGTCAGGAAGATAGTAGGCGACCTTATCGATTTCGGAAGTGTGAAGAGGGCGGTATTGGGCATAACTATGCAGGAAATTACCGATAAAATAGCGGATGAACTGAAACTTTCTTCAAGAAACGGCGTATATATTGTTGAGGTTTTGAAAGGTGGCTCCGCAGAGAAGGCAGGAATCAAGGCTGGAGATGTCCTTATAGCGATAGATTCAGTACAGATAACCACTCCGTCTTCAGTGCAGGAAACCGTCAGCAGATTCTCTCCGGAAGACAAGGCGACAGTCGTGGTCTTGAGGGACGGAAAGGAACGAAGAATGGAAGTGACCTTCCAGGGTACGTCCCGGGAGAATGGAACAGAAGCAAATGATGGATCTGTCGCTTTCTATGGCTCCTTCATCAAGGAAGCACCTCAGGAAACGCTTGAGAAGCTCGGTATCGCCAATGGTGTGATGGTTGTCGAGCTGGGCGATGGAAAACTTAAGGAAGCCGGTGCAACGGAAGGATTTGTCATTCAGTATGTCAACGATCAGCCAGTGAAGACTCCACAGGATGTGATCGACATAGTGAAAAAGTCCAAGAGAGCAGTGTTTGTCGAAGGAAAGACTGCTTCAGGGCGTACCGGATATTTCGGTTTCGGAGTATAATTTAATTAAGATATATGAGACAACTTAAGATTACTAAATCGATTACAAACCGTGAGAGTGCTTCTCTTGACAAGTATCTTCAGGAGATCGGTAGGGAGGAACTTATTACAGTGGAGGAAGAGGTAGAGCTTGCCCAGAGGATCCGCAAGGGTGACCAGGCTGCGCTTGAAAAACTTACAAGAGCTAACCTTCGATTCGTGGTGTCAGTTGCGAAGCAGTATCAGAATCAAGGCCTCAGCCTTCCGGACCTTATCAATGAGGGAAATCTCGGACTTATCAAGGCTGCAGAGAAGTTCGATGAGACAAGAGGATTCAAGTTCATTTCATATGCCGTATGGTGGATCCGTCAGTCGATTCTTCAGGCTCTTGCAGAACAGTCCAGGATCGTGCGACTTCCGCTTAATCAGGTGGGCTCTCTCAACAAGATAAACAAGGCTCTTCAGAAGTTCGAGCAGGAATATGAGCGTATGCCTTCAAGTGAGGAGCTTTCAGAGATGATAGATGTTCCTAAGGATAAGATTGCAGATACACTCAGGGTTTCCGGACGTCATGTTTCAGTAGACGCTCCATTCGTGGAGGGTGAGGACAACAGCCTCCTTGACGTTCTCGTGAACAACGACTCTCCAAGTGCTGACCGAGGCCTCGTGAACGAGTCCCTCAACAAGGAGATAGAAAGAGCTCTTTCTACACTTGCGACAAGGGAGAAGGAGATCATCAAGTCATTCTTCGGCATAGGATGTCAGGAAATGACTCTTGAGGAGATCGGTGAACGCTTCGGACTCACAAGGGAGCGTGTTCGTCAGATCAAGGAGAAGGCAATCCGTAAACTTAAGACGACATCGAGAAGTAAACTTTTGAAAAGCTATTTAGGATAATGACACCAGAATCATTCATTATATCTAAAGCGTCTGAAGCGATTCAGGCGCTTTACGGCGTAGAAATGCCGGAAGGTCAGCTGCAGGTGCAGGTGACAAGAAAAGAGTTCGAGGGTGATTTCACCCTTGTGGTATTCCCATTGCTGAGGGTTTCAAAGACGACTCCGGAAAACACCGGAAATGCAATAGGCGAATGGCTTAAGAACAATGTAGAGGAAATATCGGGATATAACACAGTCAAGGGCTTCCTTAATCTGTCGTTCTCGAATACATATTGGAACGGTCTCTTCGCCGCCATTGCGGCTGCCGAGGATTTCGGTCAGCTTGCGCCGACCGGTAGGACCATCATGGTGGAGTATTCTTCTCCTAACACCAATAAGCCTCTTCATCTCGGACATATCCGCAACAATCTTCTCGGATGGTCAGTAGCCAAACTCCTTGAGGTGTGCGGACATAATGTGATGAAGGTAAACCTTGTGAATGACCGTGGTATCCATATATGCAAGTCAATGTATGCATGGAAGGTCCTTGGTAATGGAGAGACTCCTGCATCAAGCGGAAAGAAGGGTGACCACCTCGTGGGTGACTACTATGTGGCATTCAACAATCTCTACAAGAAGGAAGTGGACGAACTGGTTGCAGGTGGAATGACAAAGGAAGAGGCTGAAAAAGCTGCTCCTTCGCTTAAGGCCGCTCAGGAGATGCTTTTCAAGTGGGAACAGGGTGATGCAGAGGTTGTTGAGCTTTGGAAGACCATGAACGGATGGGTATACGAAGGCTTTGACAAGACTTATGCGGATCTTGGTATCAGTTTCGACAGAACCTATTATGAATCACAGACATATCTCTTCGGTAAGGCTCTTGTTCAGAAGGGTCTTGAGGCTGGTATCTTTGAAACACAGGAGGACGGTTCCGTATGGTGCGACCTTACTGCGGACGGACTTGACAGGAAGCTTCTTCTTCGCGGCGACGGAACGTCGGTATATATGACCCAGGACCTCGGAACTGCGGAGCAGCGTTTCGCAGAATACAGCCTTGACGAGCACATCTATGTCGTAGGTAACGAGCAGAACTACCACTTCCAGGTGCTCAAGCTCATCCTCGGCAAGCTCGGATTCGATTGGGCTGACAGCATCTACCATCTCTCATATGGTATGGTCGAGCTTCCTGAGGGCAAGATGAAGTCACGTGAGGGAACCGTAGTCGATGCTGATGACCTCATCTCAGCCATGTACAATACAGCGAAGGAAACCTCGATGGAGCTTGGAAAGATCGATAATCTTTCTGCAGAGGAACAGGATGCTCTCTTCAAGATGATCAGCCTTGGTGCCCTGAAGTACTTCATCCTAAAGGTGGATCCGCGCAAGACAATGCTCTTTGACCCTAAGGAGTCGATCGACTTCAACGGAAATACAGGACCATTCATACAGTATACTCATGCCCGTATAAAATCCATTCTCAGAAAGGCTGATGAAAAGGGTGTTCCTCATACGGCTGACGTACTTGATGCCGGAGTTGAACTCTCTCCTAAGGAAGTGCGTATCATCAAGATACTCAATACCTTCCCTGCGAAGGTGGCAGAGGCTGGTGCTGCGCATTCTCCAGCACTTGTGGCGAATTACGCATACGAGCTTGCCAAGGAGTTCAACCAGTACTATCACGATACACCTATCCTCCGTGAGGAGAATCAGGAGCTTCTCCAGAGCAGACTCGTGCTTGTCGAGACCATTGCCAAGGTGCTCAGCAAAGCTATGTCGATTCTTGGAATCACTCTTCCTGAAAGAATGTAATAATGGCGGCGCCATATATGATACCGACCTCTGCAAAGGAGGTCAAGACCTTAGGGTGGGACTATATAGACGTCATCCTCTTCACGGGGGATGCGTTTATAGACCACCCTTCTTTCGGCACTGCGGTCATCGCCCGCTGGCTGCAGAAACATGGTTACCGGGTCGCGGTCGTTCCACAGCCTAACTGGCGGGATGACCTTCGTGATTTCCGCAAGCTTGGAGCTCCGAGACTATATTTCGGAGTCAATGCCGGTGCCATGGATTCAATGGTAAATCATTATACTGCAGCGAAGCGCCTGCGCAGTGATGATGCTTATACTCCTGAAGGCAAGGCAGGACAAAGACCTGACTATGCCGTGACGGTATATACAAAGATCCTCAAAAGCATATATCCGGATATCCCGGTTGTGATCGGAGGCATCGAGGCTTCGCTCAGGCGTGTCACCCATTACGATTACTGGCAGGACTGCCTCAAGCCTTCAATCCTTGTCGACAGTGGTGCCGACTGGCTGTGCTACGGAATGGGCGAGAGGACTATGATCGAGTTTACAAGAGCTATTGAGTCTGGACGTAATCTCGTTGATATCAGGAAGATACCGCAACTGGCCTTCTATATGGACGGCCGTTCTAAACTGAAGGATGCGGTCATCTTGAATTCATATGAGCGTTGCTGCAAGGACAAGATGGCCTTTGCCGAGAATTTCCATGTCATTGAGACGTATGCCAACATGATGACTCCTCCAGTACTCATAGAGCCTGTCGGAAACGGATATGTGCAGATCAACCCGACATGGCCTCCAGCTACTCAGGAGGAGATGGATTCATTCTGGGATCTTCCTTTCACGAAGCTTCCGCATCCCCGCTATAAGGGTAAGCATATTCCGGCATTCGAGATGATCAAGTTCTCTGTCAATACCCACAGGGGCTGCTTCGGTGGATGTAACTTCTGTACGATAGCTGCTCATCAGGGTAAATTCATACAGTCCAGAAGCGAGAAGTCCATATTGAAGGAGATCAGCGAACTGAATACGCTTCCGGGGTTTGCGGGTAATATATCCGATGTCGGCGCACCTACGGCCAATATGTACGGCATGTCCGGTAAGGATATCAGTCTTTGTGCAAAATGCCGCAGGAAGTCATGCCTGTTCCCGGCCCCGTGCAAGAATATGGACCGTTCTCATCAGCGTCTTCTCGACCTGTATGCATCCATCTCCCGCATCAAAGGCATCAGGCATGCCTATATAGGAAGCGGCATCCGCTATGACCTCTTTCTTGATGAGAAGGGATATGTTGACGAAACATCATATCCATATCTGAAGGAACTGATTCTCGAGCATACTTCCGGTCGCCTGAAGGTCGCTCCGGAACATACGGAGGATGCTGTCCTCAAGCTCATGGCCAAACCTTCTTTCAAGCTTTTTGAGAGGCTCAGACTTGAGTTCGACAACATAGTCCGTTCGAGCGGCAGGAAGTGTGAGCTTGTACCATATTTCATATCCGGACATCCGGGATGCGGAATGCGTGAAATGAGGCGCCTGGCCGGCACTCCAGCCCTGAAAGGCCTTTATATGGATCAGGTTCAGGACTTTACTCCGACGCCTATGACGACATCTTCAGTGATGTTCTATACAGGCCTTGATCCTAAAAATATGCAGAAAGTATTTGTAGAAAGAGACATAGAAGCGAAACGCGAACAGAAATCATTCTTCTTCCGTCGTGGAAAGTAGAAAAAAAGTGCCTTGAGTGTTGCTCAATTCAAAAAAATGTCCTACACTTGCACCGGATTTCGAAGTACTAACCTGAATATATAGATAATTGGATATGGCAACAGAAAACAAGAGAAGAGCAGTATGCAGCTATGAGAATATGTCTGAGGAATTGGCGGCAGCATTTGCAGAGAAGTATCCGAAAGGATATGCGGATTATTTCCACGACCTTGTTAAATATGATAAGCCTAACGGTGACAGTTTCTATGCTGTGACCATAGAGATTCCTGATGCAATCTATCTCGTGAAGATAAAGGTAAAGACAGATGATGCGGAAGATATAGAGCGTTGGCTTGATGGTGAGGATGGCGATGACGGCGATAGCGACAACGACAGTCTGCCTGACGACAATATCTCACAGTACTCTGGTGAAGACGATGCTGCTGATGCAGAATAATATTTCGGACCGGCGATTTCGTCCGGTCCTTATTTTTTCATATATTTGTCAGGCTTTAACCTGAAACATGAAATCAAGATTTATAGTAAGGGATATTCTGGCACTACTCAGACGGTTCTTGGGCAATATGCCTGAGAGGCAGGTTATGATCATCCTTGCCTTGTTTGTCGGAGTATCATGCGGATTTGCTGCGGTTACGCTCAAACTTGCTATCAAATATCTACATCATTTTCTTACGTCCTGGTTCGGGGGTGGAGTGGGGTATAGTTTTCTTTACCTCATCTATCCTGGCATCGGTATGCTGCTGGCAATGCTTTTTGTCAGGTATGTAGTTAAGGACAATATCGGACATGGAGTCACAAAGGTGCTTCTTGCTGTTTCCAAGAACGAGTCAAAGATAAAGCCACATAACATGTGGTCTTCCATGATTGCTTCATCCGTGACAATCGGATTCGGAGGTTCGGTAGGAGCTGAGGCACCTATCGTCTATACAGGTGCGGCGATAGGCTCCAATGTAGCCAGGTACATGGGATTGTCATACAAGAACATGACCATCCTTCTTGGATGTGGAGCGGCTGGTGCAGTGGCTGGAATATTCAAGGCTCCTCTTGCCGGAGTACTTTTCACTCTGGAGATTCTGTTGTTCAACATCTCCATGACATCAATACTCCCATTGCTGCTTTCTACGATTTCAGCGACAGTGGTGTCGTATATATTCCTCGGTGACAAGCCTCCTTTTGAGTGTACCATCACTCCTTTTGCTCTGGGAAATATTCCATTCTATATTGTCCTGGCCCTGTTCTGTGCTGCTTGTTCGGTTTATTTTACCAGAATGACTCTCTGGCTTGAGGATAAGATAAGGAGCATAGACAGACCAATGATAAGGTGGGCGGTTTCAGCTTCATGCCTTGGACTTCTTATCTTTCTCTTCCCTCCGCTTTTCGGCGAGGGTTACGAGATTCTGCATGAGTTTCTGAATGGAGGAACTGTCAATATGGAAGGGCAGACGGTTCTGGCTTTCTTCATGAGAAAAGCTTGGCTTGTGCCGGTCTTTTTTATGCTAGTGCTGCTACTGAAGGTCTTTTCAATGTCATTTACCAACGCAGGTGGCGGTGTCGGAGGAACATTCGGACCTACTCTTTTCATTGGAGCGATTGCCGGTTTTGTAGTGTCAAGGACCATAAATCTTATCGGCGGGGCAGGAATCGTGCCCGAGCAGAACTTTGTCCTTGTAGGAATGGCCGGGCTTATGGCGGGCGTCATGCAGGCTCCGATGACGGCAATCTTCCTTATTGCGGACATGACAGGAGGATATGACCTGCTTATCCCTCTGATTCTGACATCTACGATTTCATACGCAGTCACACGATCTGTAGAGCCTTATTCGATCTATACCAAGCGTATTGCGAACAGGGGAGAACTGCTCACGCATGACAGTGACCAGGCGGTGCTGACTCTGCTGAAGACAAGCGATCTCATAGAGTCTGATTTCAAGACCATAAGGATTGATGCTACTTTAGGCGATCTTGTGAATAATGTGGCAAATTCTTCGAGGAATATATATCCTGTCCTCGACTCCAGAAATCATTTCCAAGGATATGTGTCGCTTGAGGATATAAGGCACGACATGTTCAAACATGAGCAGTATGACAGCCTGCATGTGTATAATTTCATGAAATCGGCTCCAGCTTATGTTTATGTCGATGAGAAGATGGATAGCGTGATGAGGAAGTTCGAACAGACTGAAGCATGGAATCTCCCTGTGGTTGACCATGACAGGACATACATCGGTTTCGTGTCCAAGTCAAAGATATTCTCTGCTTATCGTGAGCAGTTGAAACAGGTGTCGCATGACTAATTTTCGAAAAACTAAATCCCTCCCACTACGTGGGCCCCTCCCATTCACCAGGCCATGGGCGGCCAGGGTTTTTCAAAAATCAGTCATGCTAAAAGCAAATAGAAAGTATGAAGAAGATATATATTGATAGTATAGCCCAGAGGCTGGGGGTTAAGGACTGGCAGGTGGAGAATTGTGTCAAGCTTTTCGAGGAAGGCGCTACGATCCCGTTCATCAGCCGTTACAGGAAGGAGAGGACGGGCGGTCTGGATGAGGTCGCTGTCGCAGAGATACGTCATTGGCATGATGTGTTTGTAGAGATGGAGAAGAGGAAGGTGACTGTACTTGAAACAATAGAACAGGCGGGGGGATTGACAGCGGAACTTCGTGAAAGAATAGATGGATGTGTCGAATCACGAGAACTTGAGGACCTATATCTTCCATATCGTCCTAAGCGTCGCACGCGCGCTACAGCTGCACGGGAGGCTGGCCTTGAACCGCTTGCTGACAAAATGTACAATGTGTCCCTGACAGATCCTGTGCATGAAGCTTCAAGGTATGTCGGTTCCAAGGTGGCTTCAGTGGAAGATGCTTTGGCGGGAGCTCGTGATATCATTGCTGAAAAGTTGAGTGAAACAGCTTCCGTACGTGAAACATTGAGGGAAATATTCCGCAAGAGACGTATCGTGACCAAGGCTACAAAGAAGGCAGTCGGACAGGAGGCTATGAAATATCGCAGCTATTTTGATTATTCTGAATCACTGGACCGTATGGCTCCTCACCGTCTTCTTGCCATCCTGCGAGCTGAAGAGGAAGGTTATCTGTCTGTAAAGATTGATGCGGATGCTGAAAAGTGCGGCAAAAAGATATATTATGATTTTTGTCAGGAGAAGCGTTATCCTGCAGCGCCGTTGGCTGAGCAGATACACATGGCGTTTGATGATTCCTTCAAGAGGCTCCTGGAACCTTCCATCTCCAATGAAGTGATAAAGGAGGCTAAGGAAAAGGCAGATAAGGAATCCATCAGGATATTCGGAGAGAATCTCAGACAGCTTCTGCTGGCTCCTCCTGTAGGTCAGAAACGAGTACTTGCGATCGATCCCGGATTCAGGACCGGATGTAAGGTCGTATGCCTTGATGAACAGGGTAATCTTCTGCATAATGAGGCAATATTCCCTCATCCTCCAGTCAGTGAAAAGGTAAAGTCCATTCAGACCATATCTGCCATGGTGCATAAATATGGTATAGAAGTGATAGCCATAGGTAATGGAACTGCAAGCCGTGAGACTGAAGAATTTATCAGGAGGGTACCTCTGCCGCAGGGTGTGCGCGTATTTACTGTCAGCGAAGATGGAGCATCTATCTATTCTGCATCCGAAGTCGCCCGTGCGGAGTTCCCTGATCATGATGTCACTGTCCGTGGCGCCGTATCCATCGGACGTCGTCTGATGGACCCTTTGGCTGAATTGGTGAAGATTGATCCGAAGTCACTCGGAGTAGGACAATATCAGCACGATGTGGACCAGACTCTGCTCAAGGAACAGCTTGATAATACAGTGGAAAGCTGTGTGAATAATGTGGGTGTCAATCTGAATACTGCCAGCAGCTATCTGTTGAGCTATGTTTCAGGTATCGGACCTGCTCTTGCAGAAAATATAGTTGAGTACAGGAGCGAGCATGGTGCATATAGGTCCCGTTCGGAACTTCTTAAAGTGAAGCGTTTGGGAGGAAAGGCATTCGAACAATGTGCCGGCTTCCTCAGGATCCACGATGCTGAAAACCCTTTGGATAATTCAGCAGTGCATCCGGAAGCCTATCATATCGTGGACAGGATGGCCAAAGATCTGAATGTCACCTCCAAGGAATTGGTGGGAAACGTCGAATTATGTTCGAAGATATCACCTGATGCATATGTTTCTGCTGATTTCGGGCTTCCTACAATAAATGATATCATTTCAGAGCTCCGCAAACCTGGACGAGATCCAAGAGAAACTGCTCAGGAGTTCGAATTCGATCACGATATCCGTTCAATCGAAGATGTGAAGACCGGTATGGAACTTCCTGGCATTGTGACAAATATCACTGCCTTCGGAGCTTTTGTCGATATCGGAATCAAGCAGAACGGATTGATTCATGCATCGCAGATGGGAGTCAAGGGTATGGCAGACCCATCCAAGATACTCAAACTGCACCAGCAGGTTAGAGTATCTGTGGTTTCAGTGGATCTTGACCGCGCCCGTATCGGCCTGCGTCTGCTGAAATAATGATTATTTCCTTATTGTATACTGCGACATGATGACTCCTAGAGTCGAGACTGCTATACCGATCCACTGACGTGAATTCATGTATTCATGTCCCAATACCCATGCGATTATCGCTGCTGCAACAGGAATCAGAGCTGAGAAAATGCTGGATTTGGCAACTCCCAGATTTTTGATTGTGCTTACCCAAAGCGAGAATGCGAGACTTGAGCAAAGTACTGCCAGACATATAAGAGGATACCATACGTCTGCACTGAAGTAATGCTCGGCGTTGAATCCGTCAAGTCCTTTCCACAAGAAGAGAGGCAGTAGGTATACAGATCCTATCAGGAACTGGTACATCACTATGATCTGACTCGAGTAGTTGCCGGACAGGCTCTTTGTAAGGGATGCATGTCCCACTTCAGAAATAACAGCAATCAGGAGCAGTACTATTCCCCATATGAAATGTTCTCCAAGTTCACCTTTGGCCATGGCAACCATCACGATTCCGACCAGCGAGAATAAGATACCTATTACGTTGACGAAATTAACCTTCTCCTTGAAGAATATCATGCCGGCACCTATCGAAAAGATAGGGATGGTAGCTATTACCATCGCGCTGAGAGTAGGGGAGCCCGTGACCTTGATTCCGTAAGTCTCGCATATGAAGTATATGAACGGTTCAAAGAATGCAAGCAGAAGGAATTTCGGAAGATCCTTTCTCTGTATTCTCTTGATGCGGCCATAGGCTGTGTTGAAAAGGAAAAGTACGCCTCCGGCCAGCAGTATCCTTACGAATACGAAATAGAATATAGGAATTCCGAGTGCTATCAATTTATCAGTCCATATATATGACATGCCCCAGAGGGTTATGGCGAATATGGATGCGATGTACGTGAGTACCTTGCTTGGGTGTACTTTAGGTGTCATTGTGCGATGCCGTTTATATAGATGCTTTCTATCTTGCCGTTAAGTGTCGTGCCTGAATAAGGTGTCCAGCCACATTTACCGCGTTGGTCTTCATCCCTTACCGTAAATTCCTGTCCGTAGTCGAATACTACAAGGTCGGCTGCATACCCTTTGGCTATCTTGCCTCTGTCGAGTCCATACAGGTCAGATGCCTTTTCCGAAAATACAGATGCTATACGTGTAAGAGGTATGCCTTCCTCCTTTGCTATGGTCAACAGCACCGGGAGGCTCTGCTGTATGGTAGGGAGACCGGAAGGAGCTTTGCAGTAGGTGTTCTCCTTTTCTGACAGAAGATGAGGTGCGTGGTCGGAACCGATAGTGTCTATGATGCCTTCGGCCAGTGCCTTTCTCAGCGCCTTCCTGTCTTCCGCCGTCTTTATGGAAGGATTGCATTTTACCTTGCTTCCCAGTCTCTCATAGTCTTCATCGGTAAACCACAGGTAGTTGCATGACGTCTCTGCTGTTATCTCAGGATTGCTGATCTTGGCTGCACGTACCATCTCTATTTCTTCTTTTGTTGAAATGTGACATAGTACGAGCTTTGTTCCATGCTTTATTGCCATTTCAAGGGCTTTTATGCTTGATTTGATGCATGCCCTTCTGCTTCTGATGTTTTCATGTTCTCTGAAAGGTATGTCTTCGCCAAACTTTTCCTTTGCAGCAGCAAGGTTTTCCTTTATCGTCGCTTCATCCTCGCAATGTACAAGAACAGGTTTTTCCTTTATGTTGAAAAGCCTTTCCAATGAGCCTCCGTCATCTACAAGCATGTTACCAGTAGATGAACCCATGAATACCTTCACCCCGGCTATATCCTGAGGTGTGATACCTGTCTTGCTGTCACCTTCCCTGACCAGTCTGCAGATTTCATCAATGTTGTCGTTGGTTGCTCCTATATGGAATCCGATCTTTATGATGCCCTTTGTGGCGGCGATCTGAATCTTTTCCTTGAGCGCCTCGGCTGATGTCGTTGCCGGCGTTGTGTTCGGCATGTCCATTACGCTCGTCACGCCTCCCGCAAGAGCCGCCTGCGACTCCGTCGCCATGTCGGCCTTGTGAGTCAGCCCCGGCTCGCGGAAATGTACATGCGCATCAACGCCTCCCGCCATCAGATGCTTGCCCGCGAGGTCAATTACCTCGGGACGGCCCTTCATATACTTATATATATTATATGTGTAGTCTTCAGAGTCGGAATACAGGATATCGAGAATCCTGCCGTTCTCTATGATGACTGTGCCGACAGCTTCCTTTTCAGAAGTTACGATCGTAGCTTTATCGAGAATCAGCATCTTATGGACGTCTTGGTTTAATCTTTCTGAACCTGAGCTTCATCACTCCCCAGAAGGCTTCTCCGAAAATACTGCTGCTCATCTTGGATGTTCCTTCAGTCCTGTCCATGAATATTATCGGTACCTCCTGTATCCTGAATCCAAGTTTGTGCGTAGAGTATTTCATTTCGATCTGGAAGCCATACCCCTTCATCCTGACGTTGTCAAGATCTATGGTCTCTAGTACCTGCCTCCTGTAGCATTTGAATCCGGCGGTGGTGTCATATACCTTCATTCCAAGTACAGTTCTTACATATACGGAAGCATAGTATGACATGATGACCCTTCCGATAGGCCAGTTTATGACACTGATTCCGTTGCAGTATCTCGAACCTATAGCCAGATCCGCACCGTCCTCACATGCCTTGCATAGTCTTGGAAGATCATTTGGGTTGTGGGAGAAGTCCGCATCCATTTCAAATATGTAATCATATTTATGTTCTGCTGACCATCTGAATCCTGTGATGTATGCGGTGCCAAGTCCTAACTTTCCTTTGCGCTCTATCATGAAAAGCCTCTCAGGGAATTCTTCCTGCAGTTTCTTGACAATAGATGCAGTACCATCCGGAGAGCCGTCTTCAATCACAAGGATATGGTATTCTCCTTCCAGTGAGAAAACTGCCCTGATTATCTTTTCTATATTCTCCTTTTCGTTGTACGTAGGGATGATTACGATCTTACTGCTCATAAAAATATAGTTAAACATGCAAATATACAAAATTACTTTGCTTGTGCCATCTGTGGAAGGCGGGTTTTTCTTCAAAAAATGTTGAGATTTTTTCTTTTTGGTAAAGATTGTTGATAATCAGGTAGTTGTGCGTACGACGATAAAAAAGTTGTAAAAAAGATGAAAAAATTTTGCAGAAAAGTTTGGAGGTAAAGAAAAAATGTCTACCTTTGCAATCCCAAACGAAAAACGGGGTACTGAAACACTCCAAGTTTGGATTTACAAGTTCATTGAAAAGACTGAAATACTGTACAAGAAGCAAGTACCGAGAAAAACAATTTATCGAGAAGCGTTAATTCTTTTAGAGAGTTATAAGTGTCAGT
>JAEIGA010006531.1_pt1 | contig 17758 bp, 15 predicted proteins | sample 9270691 | NCBI WGS metagenome assembly JAEIGA01 (sample SAMN17057246, study PRJNA624740) | gut metagenome | biome: biome; isolation source: fecal sample | host: Bos grunniens | place: China: Xizang | collected 2019 | reverse complement strand
CCACTCTGCAGGGATATTGTTGAGCTTACGATAGAGAATTGCACGCTCGTTCATCCACGATCCAAATACTGCGCAGATAGCACCCCAGAGCTGATCCCAAGGGTTTACTGGGAAGTCCGAACCAGTCTGCTCCTTAACAGCAGCCTTGAACTTTACTACCAACTCCTTCAAGTCGTCAGTTGTAAGGTCGGTATCCATCTTTACACCCTTCTTCTCCTTCTGCTCGTCGATGATAACCTCGAATGGATCGTGATCCTCCTTTGATACTGGCTTCATACCCAATACCACGTCACCATACATCTGAACGAAACGACGATATGAGTCCCAAGCGAAACGTGGGTTGCCAGAGAGCTGTGCTACAGCCTCAACAGCCTCATCGTTCATACCGAGGTTAAGAATTGTATCCATCATACCAGGCATTGAAGCACGAGCACCTGAACGAACTGATACCAAAAGTGGGAGCTTCTTGTCGCCAAATACACGACCTGTGAGCTTCTCAATGTTTGCGATAGCTGCCTCTACCTCTGGACGAAGCATCTCGATAACAGCCTCCTTACCGTGCTGGTAGTACTCAGTACATACATCGGTAGTGATTGTGAAACCTGGAGGTACAGGAATACCGATAAGGTTCATCTCTGCCAGGTTGGCACCCTTACCGCCGAGCAACTCTCTCATTTTGCCATTACCCTCAGCCTCTTTGTTACCGAAGGTATAGACGCGTTTTACATCTGCCATAAAATCTGTTTTTTAATAGTTTATAGTAAATATCTAAATTGTTTACTCTTATAAGCCTACAAATTTACAACTTTTTTGTGGAAAAATCCAACAATTTATCGAAATATATGTATATCGGCAACGAAGTTGAATATCCGCCGTAGTATTTCGACCCTCTGAAAGTGGGTTTTGGTCGTCCTTCCATATCGAGCAACCACTCCTTGATGTATACGTTACACTGCTCAATTTTTCTAATATTGGTCGCTATGCGATGTCGCATCTGCCAACGGTCGTAGTATACAACTGTTCCTCTTCCTGCCGCCTCAGCCTCGCTCATCACATCGCTCAGTTGCCAGCGTGATGTGCTTTCGGCTCGCTGCTTGCCAAGAACAATGATAGCTCTATCCTCGACTTTATACTCGTTCCTGTTTAAGAGCACGCCCAATGATGACGAATTGTTGTTGATTATGATTGTTACAGGGCAATCCCCGATGTAGCCATCAATACACAATGCGTTGTGGTGCGATGTCACCTTCTCGGGGAAGAATACGTCGCCATAGTAGAGTAGTGCAAAGTCCAGACCAAGTGAGAAATCCTGTGTGCGATGGATGTAGGCATAATCTTCCCTGACTGTAGCCGTTATATCACGAACGACAGCCTCATTTTCTACTCCGTAGAGTGCCACTATGGGCATATGCAATGAGTCAATGACTTGAGCAATGTGCTCAACCTTTTGTCGGTATCGTTGACTATCCCATTTGTATCTGCCCTTGGGAGTGTAGTTCTTGTCGTTGTAGAATCGCGAGGGAATGGTATCATATAGGGCGTCGACATCGTAATATGCTACGCCGACCACGCCGCCCGACTGAGCCGAGGCGGAGTGTGCTAACATAATGAATATCACTGCTATGATATGCGTGATATATCGCATTGGTTTACTGATTAATTGTTCCCGAACCTACAAGAATATCTCCATCGTACCACGCTGCAAATTGCCCCGCCGCGATACCACGTTGTGGCTCGTCGAAGAGTATGTACAGCCCCTCTTCCTTGCAAATGAGTGTTGCTTCCTGCAATGGCTGACGGTAACGAATACGCACCTGGTAGCGACGTGTGTCACCTGCCGACATCTCATCCGCAGGGTTTACCCAATGTATCTCCTCTGGCTTGATATGCAGGGCTTGGCGATAGAGTCCTGGGTGAGCATCTCCCTCGCCTACATATATTACATTCTGCTCAACGTCGGTTGCGATGATAAAGAGCGACTCTTTTCTGCCGCCTATACCCAGACCTTTGCGTTGTCCAATGGTGTAAAAGTGTGCTCCCTTATGTACGCCGACCTTTTTGCCGTCGCGAACAGTGTAACGGAATGGCTCGGCGAGTCTCTCTAATTCACACTCTTCTCCGATGTGTTGATAGCCTCGCCACGTAGGCAATATCTCGTGTACATTACCCTCGCGGGCTGCGAGCTTCTGCTGCAGGAATACGGGAAGGTCTACCTTGCCGACAAAACATATTCCCTGCGAGTCTTTGCGTTTGGCAGTAGCCAATTTCTGGGCGGCAGCAATCTCACGCACCTCGGGTTTGAGCATATCACCAATAGGGAAGAGAGCATAACGCAGCTGCTCCTGTGTGAGCTGACAAAGGAAATAACTCTGGTCTTTGTTTGGGTCCGAACCGGCTAATAAGCGGTAGTACGTCTTGCCGTCTACTTCGTAACTCTCTTTGCGGCAGTAGTGTCCTGTAGCGACATAGTCTGCTCCGAGTTTGAGAGCCTCCTTGAGGAATACGTCAAATTTTATCTCGCGATTACAGAGCACATCGGGGTTAGGTGTGCGACCTTTCTCATACTCTGCGAACATATAATCCACCACACGCTTCTTGTACTCCTCCGACAGGTCGACAAAACGGAATGGTATATCCAATCGTTTGGCAACTAACTCGGCAAAAACCTGGTCGTCATACCACGGACAGTCGCCTTCGAGTGTGCCTGTTGTGTCGTGCCAATTACGCATAAAAAGACCGATAACCTCGTGTCCCTGCTCTTTGAGCAGATACGCAGCTACCGAAGAGTCTACGCCTCCCGACAAACCAACGACAACCTTTGCCATACCTATTCTAAAATCTTCTGAAAAATTAGTTCATCTTGCCACTTTCCGTCAACGAGAGTCCACTCCTTGCGTACTCCCGAGAGGGTATATCCTACGCTGCTAAACAGAGTTTCGCTTGCCTTGTTTCCAGCCGTTACACCGCACCACAACTGATGCAGATGCAGTATCTCTTTGGCGTAGTTTTCTAACGCCCAAAGTGCATCTTTGGCATAACCTCTCTGGCGAAATGCTTCATCTATGATTATGCCAACTCCGGCACGTCGGTTTTGTGGGTCAAACTCCAGCAAATCGACCGCACCGATCACCTCCCCACGGAGACTCTCTATGATGAGTCGTTGCTGCCTTGTGGCGTAGATATCGTATTGCTGGTCAGCAATCAGCTGTGAAAGAGTATGGCGAGAAAACGGTGTCAATGTCCCGCTTACCCGCCATAATGTCAGGTCGTTTTCCCATCTATATAAAACCTCCACGTCGGATGGCTCCAACGCTCTGAGATGAGAAATCTTACCCTTGATATTCATTGGTTTACAAACCTATAATCTTGTTGTGAATCAGCATTGCAGCACCCCACGCATTAGCGTTCTCCGACATATTTGAGAGGCGGAACTTGGTATCCTTATATACCAGGTTGAGTGAATATTTGTTGGTTGAAGACTTCAATGGCAACATAATATAGTCACCCGCCATAGCTAAGTTTCCACCTACGATAACCGATTCAGGGTTGAAGGTATTGATAAGGAATGCAACTGCTTTGCCAAGTTTCTCGCCAACCTCCTCGATAAGCTCAATAGAGAGGTTGTCGTCGTTCTTCGCTGCTGCGATGATATCGTTGATGTGTATTGCCTCGCCACTGTCATACTTCTCACGCAGGATGGTATTTACACCGCTGCGAATCAGCTCCACAAGTTTGTCCTCTATGGCAATACCCGACACCTCAGTCTCCAGACAGCCCTTCTTACCGCAAGCACATATCTTCTCGTTGTCGAAGAATGGGATATGACCAAACTCGCCCGCAAATCCATTCTTTCCGTAGTACAGCTTACCGTCGATTACTATTCCGATAGCAATACCGCGACCTAAGTGGAGATATATCACATCCTGCTCTGCTTTGGTGCGTGAGCAGTTATACTCTGCGTAGCATCGTGCTCGAGTGTCATTCTCGAGCAGTACACGAATCTTTACACGGTCCTGTATGATGTCACGCAGCGACATATCGCTCGATGTGAAGTACATATAAGAACGACCTGTCTCTGGGTTTACACGACCTACGATAGAGACTCCCAAACCGAGAATCTTGCCACGGTCGATGCCGCAGGTGTTGATGAAATTCTCTATGTTGCTGCATATCTTCTCCAGACACTGTGGGCGATTCTGCAACTCGAATGTAGTGTCGCTTACCTCCTTTATTATGTTGTTCTTCAAGTCGGTAATGACGTATGTCATCGAATCTCTACCCACGTTGACTCCTGCAAAATATATAGCAGAATTAGCCAGTCCAAATACATTTGGACGACGACCGCCAGGAGTCTCGACCTTTCCCAAATCGATGACAATCTTCTCGTCGATAAGTTCCTGCACGAGTTTGGTAATTGTCGGTACGCTTATGTGCAGCTCTTTTGTCAGCTCCGAGAGCGTACACTCTCCATTAACTGCCATATATGCAATGATATTACGCTTGATGATATTATTCTTGTGTGTAATACCTTTGATATTTTCATTTGGCTTAATGTCGAAAAATTCGGTAAGTGAAGAAATACTCATTGTTGAATTATTTTAAATACTTGACCGCAAATATAAATAAAGAACGGCGAACAACCAACAATATTTTAATAATTTTAACAAAATTAATAAAAAAATACCATTTCGGCTATCGAAATGGTACTCTTATTCTAAAAATCAAGTGTGATTACAACGCTGATTTTGACTCTACTTCAACTTCAGCATTCACCTTCTTGATTAATCCCTGAAGCACGTTACCTGGTCCTAACTCCGTGTAGGTGTCAATACCATCTGCAATCATATTCTTAGCCGACTGAGTCCAGCGAACAGGAGCTGTGAGTTGAGCTATCACGTTGCGTTTAATTACCTCGCTGTCGCTCTGTGGCTGAGCATCAACATTCTGATATATAGGGCACGAAGGGGTGTGGAATTCTACCTCCGCAATAGCCTTCTCTAACTCTACGCGTGCAGGCTCCATCAGTGGAGAGTGGAATGCTCCGCCTACGGGCAGACGCAATGCACGACGTGCACCGGCCTCCTTGAGTCGTTCGCAAGCCTTATCGACAGCTTCGTTCGCTCCCGAAATAACAATCTGTCCGGGGCTGTTATAGTTGGCTGCGACGACCACTCCGTCGATAGTATCGCAACACTTCTCAACCACCTCATCCTCCATACCGAGTATGGCTGCCATACCGCCTGGCTGCTGCTCGCAACACGCCTGCATAGCAAGTGCACGCTTTGATACAAGCTTCAATCCATCCTCAAATGAGAGTGCTCCTGCCACGACAAGTGCCGAGAACTCACCGAGCGAGTGTCCTGCTACGGCATCGGGCTTTACGCCGAGTACCTTTGCTAAAATTACCGAGTGCAGAAACACTGCAGGTTGGGTAACTTTTGTCTGCTTGAGCTCATCGGCTGTGCCGTTGAACATTATCTCTGTGATATTAAATCCTAAAATTTTATTGGCTCTGTCAAAGAGCTCTCTTGCCTCCACACTATTCTCGTATAGGTCTTTACCCATTCCTGGGTACTGAGCACCCTGGCCTGGAAAAACGTATGCGTGTTTCATAATCCCTTGCTTATTTTAATTTTGCGGTTGCAAATATAAAACCAATGAGTCAAAAAAACAAACAAGCCAATTTTAGCTGTGTCAAAATATAGGCCGATATTTGCAAAATAGGCTCTAAAATATTAATTTTGGTGTCGGAAATCTAATCTATAAACTATGGAAATGATATACATTATTATAATACTATTGCTGACCTTTCTGTCTTTTGGTCTGTTGCTGTATGCTCGTTCATCTAAGCAAAGAGTTGACGTTTCAGAGCAGCGTGCTTTGGCGGCAGAGCAAAGGACTTTGCAGGCTGAGAGTGCTCGCGAGCAGGAGCGTATGTTGCGTGTCAAAGCTGAGACTCAGCTCGAGTCCGAGCGTAACTCTGTAGCCGACAAGGTGCGTTCTCAGGAGGAGATGGAGAAGGCTCTGCGGGAGCAGTTTCGTAATCTCGCAGGCGATGTGCTGGAGGAGCAGAGTCGTCGATTTAAGGAGAATAACGCCGAGTCTATGAATACTATACTCAAACCTCTGAAGGATAATATAGTCGATTTTCGGCAGCGTATGGAGGGCATCTTCAGCCATCAGACAGAGCAGAGTGGAGCATTGAAGAATGAGTTGAAACGCCTTATGGAGCTCAATACTCAGATTACCACCGAGACCACCAATCTAACCAATGCTCTCAAGGGTAACTCCAAGGTGCAGGGTGACTGGGGTGAGGTCATTCTGCAGACAATCCTCGAAAAGAGTAATCTGATTAAGGGTGTGCACTACGATACGCAGTTCAATGTGAAGGATGAGGATGGAAAAAATCTGCGTCCCGATGTGGTGATGTATCTGCCTGGAGAAAAGCAAATAATCATCGACTCGAAGGTGTCGCTAACTGCCTATGTCAACTATGTTGCAGCTGAGAGCGATGCAGCGGCACGTGCCGCTATGGCTGCTCACGTAGCATCTGTGCGTCAGCACGTTAAGGAGCTTGGCTCGAAGCAATATCAGCAATATATGAAGTCACCCGATTTTGTTATTATGTTTGTGCCAAACGAGCCTGCGTTCCTTGATGCGTTGAAGGAGGATAACACCATCTGGAGCGATGCATATGAGAAGAAGGTTGTTATCTCTTCGCCAACCAACCTCTTTGCGTTGCTCAAAATCGTTGCAGAGCTTTGGCAACGCGATGAGCAGACGAAAAACCAGGAAAAAATCATCAAGTGTGGTACGACGCTCTACGAGCAGTTGGTTGCCTTTGAGGATGAACTGTTGAACGTTGGAGAGAGTATCAATAAAGCCAAGGAGAATTACGATAAGGCTTTTAAGCGATTGAAAACCGGTAATAACAATATCGTGCGAGTAGGAGAGCGTCTGCGAGATATGGGACTACCCACCGCAAAACGCCAGAATAGTAAACTTCTTAATGATATCTCCATCGACGAGGAAGCCTAAATTTCGGAAAAGAAAATAGCTTTACATTATTTTTGTATATTGACTCGGGTTTCTTTATCATTTGAGCATTGAAAATATGCTGATTGATGATATGCTCGTTGTTGCCATTGTTTTTAGCTTGATTTAATTGTGTTAGAATATCTCGTTTATTTCCATATTGTGCTGGTGGATTGTTTGTTAGAATGTATTCAATGGTAGATGCAATGTGAGAAGGGTAGATGATAAATGTGTTCTCTGGAATATTGCTCGTCTTTTTAATTATGGAATTACCGTCGAAAACAATAACTGAGAAATATGGAATATTGGGGTTTGTCTTGAAAGCTCGTTTTAGAGCTTCAATATGTCCGTTATTTTGCAATATGGGGTTGTAAAAACGGTGTTTCTCTTTGCCATAATTCAATATTTGAGTCCAATATTTATCACGCCCATTGCCAAAAATCCAACCGCTGTAATCCTTAACCTCAAATACTATTATACCAACTTTAGTTGGGATAGCAATGTCAATCTGAGAAAATCTATTTTGGCTGATTTGAACATATATGTCGTGGAATATTGTATCTGGGTGTATGCCAAGCCTTAGCAGCCTTACGACTAATCTACGCTCAGAACGAGTCCCTCGTTTGGGACTGCTGACACTGCATAATAATTCGCGGTTTTGTTTCGCACGACGTATGGCGATAATTATCCCCGTGAAAAATATCCCAATAAATATAAACGAGATTATGATAGGTATCAACGTCATAGATATTATTTCTGTTCTACCTCCTCTTTGAGTTTCTGTAGTTCATACATCTTGTCGCGGTAGCGTGCGGCGGCGAGGAAGTCGAGTGACTTGGCTGCTCGCTCCATATCTTCGCGTGCTTTGGTGATGAGTGCATCTACATTTTCAGCCTTTATTTTTGCTTCTATATCTGCTATATTTTCAGCAGCCATACCACTTATATAGTGTTCTTCCATTAGTGGGTAAGCAATGATGTTCTCGGGTTTGTTTTCTGTGCCGAGAAGTAGTTTTTGACCACGGCCACTCTTTTGTGCTTGTCGGGGAAGTTTTTCGTTTTCAACATTATACGTCACCTGAATCTCGCGACGACGGTTGCTCTGCTCTATAGCCATAGCCATTGAGTCGGTGCATTTGTCAGCGTAAAGTATTACGTTGCCATTGGAGTGGCGTGCTGCACGACCGGCAATCTGCGTTATGGCACGCACATTACGCAGGAATCCCTCCTTGTCAGCATCAAGTATAGCAACCAATCCCACCTCCGGCAGGTCAAGACCCTCTCGCAGAAGGTTTACTCCGATGAGCACATCGAAGAGCCCATCTCGCAGGTCTTCCAAAATCTGTACTCGTTCAAGGGTATCCACATCGGAGTGAATATAGCGGTTGCGAACGCCCATTCGGTCAAAATATTTCGACAACTCCTCCGCCATTCGTTTGGTGATTGTTGTGACGATAATCTTGTCGTCAACCCTTGCACGCTGGTCTATCTCTTCGAGCAGATCATCTATCTGATTTTCTGTTACTCTGACCTCGAGTGGCGGGTCTACAAGTCCCGTTGGACGTATGAGCTGCTCGGCTGTTATACCTTCGCTTTTCATCACCTCATAGTCTGATGGAGTGGCACTTACGAAGATGGTTGTGCCCGATACGTTTGCAAACTCATTATATGTCAGTGGGCGGTTGTCCTTTGCTGCCGGCAGACGGAAACCATACTCCACAAGGTTCTCTTTGCGGGCACGGTCGCCTCCGAACATTGCGTGTATCTGTGGCAGTGTGACGTGGCTCTCATCGATTATTATCAGGTAATCTTCAGGGAAATAGTCCAGCAGACAGAAAGGTCGTGTTCCAGCAGCTCTGCCATCGAAGTATCGAGAGTAGTTCTCTATGCCGGGGCAATATCCCAACTCCTTAATCATCTCCAAATCATACTCCACACGCTGCTTGATACGTTTAGCCTCCAACTCGCGTCCCTCCTTCTCGAAGAATCGAATCTGTGCGGCGAGGTCATCCTGAATCATTATAATCGCACTGTTGATACGTTCGCGCGTAGTGACGAACATATTGGCGGGATATATCTTCACCTTCTCAATCTCTTCGTATCGTTGACCTGTCACGGGGTCAATCAGTTGTATCGACTCAATCTCCTGGTCAAAGAATACGACACGGTAACACTTGTCGCCAAAGGCGGTCATAATATCTATCGTGTCGCCCTTGACGCGGAATGTGGCAGGCTTCATCTCTGTCTCGGTGCGAGTGTAGAGGGCTTCAACCAAGCGATAGAGGAATATCTTCATTGCCCACATCTCACCCACCTCTATGTTGATAGATGTCGCGTGGAAATCGGCAGGATTGCCTATGCCGTAGAGGCACGAAACGCTTGATACGACCAATACATCTCTGCGTCCCGAGAGCAGTGATGCTGTTGTGCTCAGACGCATCTTCTCTATCTCGTCGTTTATTGAGAGGTCCTTTTCGATGTAGGTGTCTGTTGTTGGCAGATATGCCTCTGGCTGATAGTAGTCATAGTACGATACAAAATACTCTACGGCGTTCTCGGGGAAGAAGTTCTTGAACTCTCCATAGAGCTGAGCCGCCAGGGTCTTGTTGTGGCTGAGGATAAGCGTAGGGCGGTTGAGTTGTGCTACTACATTAGCCATAGTAAAAGTCTTTCCCGAGCCCGTCACGCCCAGCAGAGTGTGGTATTTGCCACCTCTGGTAATGGTCTTGACGAGCTTGTCAATTGCCTCGGGCTGATCGCCCGTAGGAGCATATTCGGAAACCAACTTAAAATCCATAACGCCAATTTGAGTTTGTAAAGTTAGTAAATAAACGCCAATTGTGAAAAAATATCACTCTTTGATGTTCAAATTTCGTGAAAACAGAGATAATTTTATTAAATTTGCAGACTAAATATTTTGTGAGTTAAGGTGATTGATAATTCGACCATAGATAGGATTTACGCTGCTGCCGATATCGTAGAGGTAATCGGAGATTACATTACGCTCAAACGTCAGGGTGTAAACTATCAGGCGTGCTGCCCTTTTCACAACGAAAAGACACCTTCTTTTGTGGTTTCTCCGAGCAAGGGTATCTATAAATGTTTTGGCTGCGGTAAGGCAGGTAATGCTGTCACTTTTGTGCGTGAGCACGAGGGTGTGTCGTTTGCTGAGGCACTGAAGATTGTCGGCAAGAAATATGGTATCGAGGTCCAGGAGCGAGAGCAGAGCGAGGAGGATATCCGTCGCAATAACGACCGCGAGAGTATGTTTGCCCTGAATGCTTGGGCAGCGGAGTATTTTGCCAAGTATCTATCGGGCAGCGATGAGGGACGTACGGTAGGTTTATCATATTTTGCCCAGAAGCGAGGTTTTACTGATGCTACTATCCGTAAGTTTGGCTTGGGCTTTTGTTCAGCCGATGGCGAGGCAATGACTATGGCTGCTCTTTCGGCAGGCTATAAGAAGGATTTTTTGCTCTCTACGGGTTTGACCCTTCAGCGTGAAGGCGACGGCAAACTACGAGATAGGTTTCGCGATAGGGTGATGTTCCCTGTTCACAATATATCGGGTAGAGTAGTCGCTTTTGGTGGTCGTACACTTCGCACCGATAAGAGTGTTGCCAAGTATCAGAACTCTCCCGAGAGCGACATCTATAGCAAGAAACGGGAGCTCTATGGTCTCTATTTCGCTAAGAAGGCTATCCAGCAGCTCGACTTCGCTATTATGGTCGAGGGCTACACCGACGTAATCTCTATGCATCAGGCGGGTGTGGAGAATGTTGTTGCCTCATCGGGTACATCGCTCACCACCGAGCAGATACAGCTCCTGCGTCGTTTTACGCATAACATAACCGTCATCTATGATGGTGACTCGGCGGGTATTCACGCTTCGCTCCGAGGAATCGATATGATTCTCAAAGAGGGTATGAATGTGCGAGTAGTCCTGTTGCCACCCGAACACGATCCTGACTCTTTTGCTCGTGCCCATAGTGCTACGGAGCTCCAAAACTATATCAAGGATAACGAGCAGGACTTTATCTCATTTAAGGCTAAGCTGATGCTCGAGAGTGTAGGCTCTGACCCTATCAAACGCTCGGAGGTTATACGCGATATGGTGCAGTCTATCGTTCAGGTGCCTGACTCTATTAAACGAGCTATCTATATCCAGGAGTGTGCCCGTATAATGTCTATCGATGAGCAGACTCTCACTGCCGAGGTGGCACGTCAGCGGGTAAGTGCGTTGGGAGATAAGGAGGCGTCGGATTTTGTGCGTCGTCAGCAGGCTGAGGTGCGTCGTCAGCAGGTGGTAAATGAGGTGGAGCGATATACCCAACCTATTAGTGCGGGCAGCAGCATAGAGTCTTTGGAGACTGAACTGATAAAATATTTGTTGCTCTCGGGACATAAGGATTACCATACACTTAGCGGAAAAGATATAGTGAGTGTAAATGTTGCCACTGAGATTATTGATAATGTCGATAAGGATGGCATAACATTCCAGAATAAAGATGTGCAGGAACTTTACAACACCTATCGCAAGTATTGGTTGGAGAAAGGTGTAGGTAAGGAGATTGATACTTTACTTTTCACTCAGCACTCCAATCCTAATGTGTGCGAGAAGGCGTCGGATATCATTGCTTCGGACTCAAACTATGTGCCGAGTGAGATATGGCGTAAAAAGGATGTGCACATCGAGAGTGATGAGGAGCTTTTGTCTGTGGGTGTGAAGAAAGTCTTGATGCTATATCGCTCCAAGATTATCGATAAACTCATTGCTGAGCAAAATGCTATGCTGAATAATGAGGAGTTGAGCGAGGAGGAGCACAATGAATGCCTCAAGGAGATTACTAAGCTCAACAAGATTAAAAATGCACTGTCACGAGAGAGTAAGCGTGTGGTGATATAAAAAGGGCTGAGCCGGAGGCGTGTGCGTTTTTGGACGCACACTGTGTGCAAACAGAAAATAAACAGAAAGATGTGTAAAACATATCAAAGATAAAAGAATTAGTTACCTTAATCCGGCTCTGCCACCCTACGAAAGGGCAATAATAGTGCCACAAAAAGGTTTAACTAACGGTTGAAAAAGATGTCAGACTATAGAAACATAAATATTCGCAACAAACGAGCTACCTTCGATTATGAAATCATCGAGGAGTATATCGCAGGTATTGTGCTTGTCGGTACAGAGATAAAATCTATCCGTATGGGCAAAGCCTCTATCACAGACTCCTATTGCTATTTCAGTGATGGTGAGTTGTGGGTGCGAGGAATGAATGTAGCGGAGTATAGCTGGGGTACGTGCAACAACCATATCCCAAAGCGAGATCGTAAACTTCTTCTTAATCGTAAGGAACTGAATAAACTGCAACGAGCACTTCAGGATAAGGGCTTGACGGTTGTGGGCTTGCGTCTGTTCCTTAGCGAGAAGGGTTATGCCAAGATTGTCGTTGGCTTGGCACGTGGTCGTAAGGCATACGACAAACGAGAGTATCTCAAGGAGAACGATGCCAAGCGAGAGATGGATAAGGCGAGGAAGAGATTTAAGTAGAGAACGGTATGAATCAAAAGATTAAAGCACTCTTCTTCGATATCGACGGCACGTTGGTCAGCTTCCAGACACATCTCGTTCCCGAGTCTGCACGTCAGGCTATTGCTGAGGTGCGTGCTCGCGGCATTAAGGTCTTTATCTCTACAGGTCGTCTGCTACGTCACGCCAAGGCTGCGGTTGAGTTGGAGGTGGATGGTTATATTACCGTCAACGGTGGTCATTGCATTACTGCCCAGGGCGATGAGATATACGTCAAGAGTTTCTCGCGTGAGTTGGTTGCACGTATCTTTGCTTTGGGTGAGGAGTATGGATTCCATTCGGCTCTGCTTACCGAGAATGATATCTACGTCGGAAAGATTGACGAACGGGTGCAATATATCGCCGATATGATAAATATACCACCTTGTGTGGCGGATCTTAATCGTGTGGTTGAAGAGCAGAAGGTGTTCCAGGTGTGCCCCTATATAGGTGAGGATTTGGAGCGAGTTATTGTTCCTCTTTTGCCTGAGTGTACGCCTTCGCGATGGATGCCTCTGTTTATGGACTTCAACATAAAAGGTGTTGATAAGTCTGCTGGAGCGAAGCGTGTGGCGGAGTATTACGGGCTGAGTATGGATGAGGTGATGGCGTTTGGCGATGGTGGTAACGACATCTCTATCGTTCGCGATGCAGGTGTTGGAGTTGCTATGGGCAACGCTTGTGATGAGTTGAAGGCTGTGGCGGATTATGTTACCACGTCGGTGGATGATGATGGTGTATATAACGCACTTAAACATTTTGGATTAATTTAGAGAATATTTAATATATGGCACTTATATTATGCATTGAGACCGGTACCGACATCTGTTCGGTAGGTATAGCCCGCGATGGCGAGTTGCTCTCGCTGCGTGAGAGTTGTGAGGGCAGAGATCACGCCCGCAACCTCGGTCTTTTTGTAGACGAACTATTGCGAGAAACCGATGTTGCTCCCGACGAGCTGGATGCGGTAGCTGTGGGCAAGGGCCCTGGCTCATATACAGGCTTGCGTATCGGTGTGTCGTTTGCCAAGGGACTTTGTTATGGTTTGCATATTCCTCTTATCGCTGTGGGTTCGCTGGACGCTTTGGCAGAGGTTGCTGCAGAGGATTACGAGGCGGGTATTATCGACGTTGAGTCGTGGGAGAATGCTATTCTGATGCCTATGGTTGACGCACGTCGTATGGAGGTCTACACTCAGATGTTCTCCTCCGACGTGAAACCTCTCTCGGAGGTGTCGGCTGAGGTCATCACCGCCGAGAGCTTTGCTCAGCAGCGTGCCGAGCATCAGGTTATCATTTTCGGCAATGGTGCGGCTAAATGTCGTGAGTTGATGGCGGATGCTACCTTTATTAATATTACCCCATCGGCACGTGGCTTGGCTCGATTGGCTCAGGAGCGTTTCGATGCAGGGCAGACGGAGGATATAGCCTATTTTGAGCCATTCTATCTGAAGGACTTTGTCGTTATCCCATCGAAGAAGAAACTTTTGTAGTGGGATTTGTACTTGTGGAAAAATATAATTACATTTACCAATAAATTTCTAAAACCAAAAATGATTATGAAACTGAACAGAATTTTATCACTTGCCGTTCTTGCGGTAATCGGTCTGTTGTTCGTTGCCTGCTCGGGTACGAGGATTTCGGGCGAGAACTATAAACTGAAGGATGGAATGATTGTCTTTGATGAGCCTGAGCGTGCCCCTGGTCAGGAGTCTATGTTGGGCTTTGCTGCGGATCCAATTCCTGTTGTGCGTATCGCTTTCGTGGGTATTGGTGGTCGTGGTGCATCGGCTATTGAGCGTATCGTACACATTGAGGGAGTAGAGATTAAGGCTCTGTGTGATTTGGAGCAGAGTCGTATCGATAAGAGCAATGCCTTTCTGGAGAAGATGGGCCGTCCTAAGGCGGATGGTTATACCGGCGATGAGGGCTATAAGGCTCTGTGTGAGCGTGATGATATCGACCTGGTATACATCGCTACCGATTGGGTTATGCACGTACCTGTTGCTGTATATGCTATGGAGCAGGGTAAGCACGCTGCTATCGAGGTGCCTGCAGCTATCAGTGTTGCTGAGTGCTGGCAGCTGGTTGATACATCGGAGCGTACACGTCGCCACTGTATGATGTTGGAGAACTGTGTTTACGACTTCTTTGAACTCACCTGTATGAATATGGCACATCAAGGTGTATTTGGTGAGATTGTTCACGCCGAGGGTGCATATATTCACAATCTTGTAGACAATTGGCGTGAGTATCACCACAATTGGCGTCTGGACTTCAACCAGAAGCATCGTGGTGATGTATACGCAACTCACGGCTTTGGTCCTGTATGTATGGCACTGAATATCCACCGAGGTAATAAGATTACCCACCTTGTGGCTATGGATAGCAAGTCTGTTGTAGGTTTGGAGAAGGCTCGCGACATTATGGGTGCTGAGACCTTTGCTAATGGCGACCACACTACAACTCTGTTGCACACTATCAAGGGTCAGACTATCGAGATTCAGCACAATGTATACAGCCCACGCCCATATAACCGCCTCTATCAGCTCACAGGCTCACGCGGTTTTGCTAATAAGTATCCTGTTGAGGGCTTTACTTTCGTGAATGGCTGGCTTAAGTCGGATATCCACCCATCGGCACCTCACACCTGGGAGCACGGCTTCATCTCTAAGGAGTTGCAGTCGGCTCTGCTTAACTACTACAAGCACCCAATCCATAAGGAGATTGAGGAGAAGGCTCGTCGAGTAGGAGGTCACGGTGGTATGGACTTCGTTATGGACTATCGCCTCATCTACTGCTTGCAGAATGGTCTGCCTCTGGATCAGGATGTATACGATGCAGCAGAGTGGTCTTGCGTAGGCGAGATGTCGGCTGTGTCGGCTCAGCATAACTCTATGCCTGTGTTGTTCCCTGACTTCACACGAGGCGATTGGAATAAGCTCGATGGCGTGAAGTTCCACGGCATTCAGGCAGAATAAACTATTGAAATATCTGTCTGGGTAGGAAACTGCTTTGTATATAAATATTAATCCGTCGCCATTGAGCGGCGGATTTTTTTTGTAGCTATGTTTAATGGTCTGTTCATTATATTTTTATGCTGTTTTGTTGAATTTTATATAAAAACACTGCTCGATATTTGCGTGTTAAATATATAAGTATTATATTTGAAACGAAAAAGTTTGTGTAACAGGTGTTGCTAAGACTCTAAGTTTCAGCGTACCATAAAAGAAGAAAAGAATGAAAAGATTATTTTTGTTGGCAGTAGCAGCTTTATTTGCTGCGTCGGTATCTGCTCAAGATATGGGCGGATGGGTTCTTGGTCCAAAGATGGGTATCTACACCAATACGGGCGACACTGTTATAGGTGTTGGTGCATCGGCACGTTACCGTCTGGATAGTAATTGGCGTCTCGAGCCATCAGCTATGGCTCTGCTTCATAAGGGTTGTTCGGTAGATATCAGCTGTGATGCACATTATGTGTTTGATATGGGTGTAGTGCGTTTGTACCCAGCAGCAGGTATCACAGCAAACGATATTGGTAAGTTTGCTGTTGGTTTGGACTTCGGTGGAGGTGTTGACTTTAATATCGCTGATGTGTGCGAGTTGAATGCTGGCTTGACCTGGAAAGCTATGTTTGACGAACATCGTCCAAATCCTGTGGTGATAACTATCGGTGCAATGTTCCGATTCTAAGTTTACATCCTCATACGACAAAATAAGGCTAAGCACACGCTTAGCCTTATTTTGTTGATGTGCAATAGTTTATTCCACATACAGTACCAATCCCTTGAGATATTCGCCCTCGGGATGGTAGATGTTGATAGGGTGGTCAGCTGGCTGTGTGAGCTGATGCAGGATGCGTACTTTGCGACCTGCGATGGCAGCAGCCGAGAACACCGTAGTGCGGAAAAGTTCCTTGCTTACGGCTTGTGAACAAGAGAACGTGAAGAGTATACCTCCGCTCTTGATTTGCGACATAGCACGTGCATTTATGCGTTTATAACCCTGCAAAGCGTTGCCTAAAACCTTGTGATGCTTCGCAAAAGCGGGCGGATCGAGAATTATAAGGTCGTATTTGTTTCCTATTTCTTTGAGGTACTCCACAGCATCGGTAGCTATCGCCTCGTGGGGATATTCTGCTCCGAAGTTGAGTCGCATATTCTCATCCGCAAGTTTAACAGCTCGCTCCGAGGCATCAATCGAGCATACCTCTTTTGCACCTCCTGCGGCAGCATACACTGAGAAACCGCCTGTGTAACAAAATGTGTTGAGCACGGTACGACCTGCAGAGTAGTGCTTTACCAATTCGCGGTTGTAGCGTTGGTCGAGGAAGAATCCTGTCTTCTGTCCCTCTTCCCAATTGACAATGAATCGGTTACCATTCTCAAGTACTACGTTGTTCTTCTCTTCGCAACTGCCCCAGATGTAGCCATCAACAGCATTCAAGCCCGCCTTGAATGGTACGGTCTGAGAACTCTTGTCGTATATTGCAGTCAACTTGTCGCCATAGACCTCACGCAGAGCCTCAGCGATAGCCATACGCGAGTGATACATACCCACAGAGTGGCATTGCACAACAGCCGTTGAGCCATATATGTCGATAACCAGACCAGGCATAGAATCACCCTCGCCGTGGATTAAGCGGTAGCACGTTGTCGAAGCATTATTGGTGAGATTAAGCGTTTTACGCACGTCGTAGGCGATGGCTATACGATTGTTCCACCACTGCTGGTCAATTTGCTCCTGCTCATCGAATGTAAGCACTCTCACAGCGATAGAGCCAATCTGATAGTGTCCTCGAGCGATGAAGTCGCCCGACTTGGTCATTACGTCAACTACTTCACCTTCAGCTATTTCTTTTTTTTCGGACTTGATACGCTCAATTGCTCCCGAGAAAATCCACGGATGCCGCCTCAGCAGCGACTCCTCTTTGCCTCTTCGTAGATATATTTGTGTGGTTATCATTGTGTTATATATGCTTTTATCAAATCGTTTCAAAAATCTAATTATCTAATCGGGAATACAAACTACACGGAAACCGTAATATCCGCGGTATTCAGGTGCTCTACTCATACGATCATATATTTTGTGATCACTATTGCTATTAGGATCTTGCTCCCAATTGCCTCCACGATGTATCTTAAATCCTGTTGCTT
>JAEIGA010006530.1_pt1 | contig 17762 bp, 37 predicted proteins | sample 9270691 | NCBI WGS metagenome assembly JAEIGA01 (sample SAMN17057246, study PRJNA624740) | gut metagenome | biome: biome; isolation source: fecal sample | host: Bos grunniens | place: China: Xizang | collected 2019 | reverse complement strand
TCGCCCGTAAACCGCCGATAGGCTTTATACACCCCATCTGCCGTATTGCCGCCGCCCATCTTCATAGCAACCTGTTTCCACGTAAGGCCATCCACGATGCGGAAATGAACGATACGCCGAATGTGACTGTCATCAATGCGCCCGATAAATTCCTCAACCTCGGTTAAAGCCAGGAGTACAACTTCTTCCTGCTCTCGCTGAATGTCTATCTGCTTTTCGAGAAGTAGCTTTTTGCGAAGCAGAGAAGTCTTTAGTTTCTCATACTCTGCCGTAGGAACTCCCTCGACCACGAAGCCCTGTATGCCACCCTCGCCACCGTAGACTTTATCCTTGACAACTTCACCCGCTTCGATCTTCTGCAAACGGCGCTCAATGTTCTCGATGTTCCGCTGTGTCGAAGCAATTCTCTCTGCTAAATCCTTCTGCTCTTTAATAAGGTCTGCATACTGCGATAATACGTTTCCCATCTGCACCTCCGCTTACCAAGGTCTCTGCATAGCTTGTAGCTGTCCCATATAGCCACCCGTCCGCTTGATATTTAACTGCGTCAATCCGTCTGCTGCATCGTCATGCTCGTTCTTGCCAACCGTAGAATAACTGCACAACTCGTCCATGGCCTGCTGGTACTCAACGCTTCTCTTATATCGCTTAATACCGTTTTTACGGTCAGCCTCTTCCTCTTCTTCCGTAGGCAAGGTTGCGGACAGGAAGATGAAATTCCTCTTAATATCGTCCGCATTGGCGATAATCTTTTGCATCTTCTCCATCGTGCCGGGCGCTCTCTTAGAAGTGCAACTGCACCTATAGCCAACCTTTTGAAGCATCTTGTCAATGTCAGTGCAATACTCGCCGCCGCCGTTGTTGGCTTCAAAAGTAATCTCATAGATACTGTTAGCCATAATTGCACCGGCTACCAACGGTTGAGTAGTTGCTTTCGTACCGCCATTGAAAATCCAATCGAAAACATATACATCCCCGTTAGGATATTCAGCAGCTAAAGGCATTGAAAGCCTGTCTCCACCACCCCAAGCTACATCACAGGCGGTATAAATCTTGTGGTCGCCGTCAGGAAGTATGCCGTTGAAGTAACGCAATTCGTCAGGGGCAAACAGCAAACCTTCACGAGCATACGGTCTTTGCTGAAACTTCGCTTGCCATTCTGCGTCAGCAAGCATCCGTCTCATGTTTCGGTAATACTCGGTCGAAAAGCCGTTGATCTCGTAGTCGAAGTTGCTTGCATCGTTTTCATCGAGCGCCGGTATACGCCTAAACCTGTATCGAGGGTTGTCCTCATATAAAACCCTAGTGCGCTCCAATGGGTCTGTAATGCCCCAAAGAGTACCAACCATAAGTTGTCTCGCACCATCGTTTTTACGGTCGATAACCTTGTTAAGATACTCTTGCCAAAGGTTTTCCATTCGCTTCGGAGATAGAGATTGTTCGCGGTCGCGCACTAAATCGTCTATGTACAGATAACCGGTTGATGAAACGTCTACGTCACCAGTCCAAGTGCCGTCAATGCCTCGGCACGTAAAAGTAGCAAATCTATCGGGACACAAAAGGTTGAGCGTATGCTTTTCCGCGCTCTTGCTTTGTAGCAAGCGCCCATTGTGGCGGTCTTTGTAAAGTTCCTCAAAGGTGTACTCACTTGTTAAAATGAGGTTGCACAACTCGCCGTAGAAACCATCCGCAAGCATACCAGAGTGACCGCACATAGCGTTATGGCTAGTTGGGCGCTTAAATCCTATCCACGCGAGGAAGAAAATACACGTACTGGATTTTCCGACCCGAGGGGGTAAGGACAGTCCGTAGAAGTCAATTACTCTATCTTCAAGGTCTTGCAGATCGTCAACAACAACTTTAAGTGCGTGTCGCCTAGGTGCGTAAAACCTGCGCTCATACGGACGTTTCTGCTCCATGTAAAAAAGGAAACTCTCGAAAAGGTAGTAGGCTTCAAACTTCAAAATGTCGTTGTACGCATTTCCCCAAACAGGATCGCCGGTCGCAATCTCGTTGAATTGTGCGTTCGATTTGACGAAGGTTGTTAGCCCGTGGCGCTTCTTGTTGTCGCCAATCCAGAAATCCCGAAGGTCGCTCTTTTCCTCAAACTTGCGGTCAGATTTCATGTCGTTTATGAAGTCTACGAAGTCGGAGTAAGCGCTAATATCCATCGGATTTTGCTCAATCGCACTAGCGATAGCTAGACCCGTCCGCTCTCTAAGTTGTAGACCGCCAATCGGCTGAAACCGCACCGAGTACGTATCTTGTAACTGCATCCTTAACATTTGTTCGGTCATAAAAAAGGCAGTACCCCCTTTGTTACAAGGAAGTACCGCCCATTTATAAGGAGGCCACTAATGGCAAATGAGATTGTCAAAGGTCAACGCCTAAAGTCCAACTCTGTCAGCGGTGAAGCGATAATGTGAAAATCATTATCCGCTCCAACGTATAGCCGCACTTCCTTCTTGTCATAAACCGCTTGCGCAACCATAATGATGTTTTTCTTAACGAACATCAGTGTTTCGTAGTAACCCGGCTTTTTGCGCCTAATGAATACGCCGTCATCCCTCTCGCCCATAGACCTTGAACCCCTGTCTCTCGAAGGACTTCACCGAAGAGCGATACGCCAGCTTGCTCCTGTACGTATGGTTTTTCAACTCAACAACGTTATCCTTCATAACTGCATATATGCAAGGCGGTTTAGCAAGCATCCCCGCCACCGCTACAATCTTTTTGATCTCGTCTTCCGACATTTCTCTAGGCGGCTTATCGCCAATTAGTAGTATCATGCGCAACCCCCTAAAAACCCTAAAAAGAAACCCCCGCCGAACGTTTGAGGTTCGTTTAATCAGGCCATTACTGCCTACGGGGGAAAGGAGCATATATGCCCAAAAGCACCGCAACGCTGAAAAAGAAACTCGGCCAGCACCCGCCAAAGAAAAAGACGTTGCGGAAAGCATATATCTAGTTAAATGTCACCGGCTTTACGGTGAATCGAACGTTCCGCGTCAAACTTCGCGCCCGGATAACGTTCTTCAAGTTTTGCAACGTTAGCTTTCATGACCGCTTCTAACGTAGAGCCGTACCGAATAGCTAACGCTTCGATGTATTGAACCATCCGTCCTAATAACGGAATCGCATCCTCGTTTACATAACAATGGTTTGCGAGGGTTGCAATCGTGTCGGTCATAAGGAAGATAACCGCACTAGCGCTCATTTCAAGTGGAATATTCATGAAATCGGCAGCTTCATCAACTGCATCCTCTAAACCATAGTCGCCCTTGATCGAGTAAACGCCTAATGCTACATACCACAGCACATCCCCCAACTCACGCATCAGGCGTACTACTCCGAGTTGATGACCTTGAAAGCGAGACTTCTTGATTAGGTCTGAAACTTCGCCCGTCTCTCCGATAAGTCCGAGACAAGCGTTCTCAAAAATCTCGCGTTCCGTGTACGTGCCGATTGGAGCCGTGCGCATAGCAAGGCGCTGATATTCGTCTAAATTCATATTTGCCCCCTTCCTTTGATAGTCCATTATAGTATCAGCAAAAAGCGAATTAGTCAAATCAAAATTTAGGGCAAGGGCTTTTTTATTTTTGCGAAATTTTTTGAAAAAGGCATAACCTAAAAGTGGGTATATTTTATTGCCCCAAAAGTAGGTATGCCCCGAAACCAATTTGTCGGGGCCAGCAAAAAGGTCTGCGGTTGTAGGTTGGATAAAGTTGGATAAGATTGCGTAAGTTGAGTAAAGAAGGGGAAAACAGCCGAAATGCGTTTTAGCCGTCTGAGCGCCCCGTAGAGCGACTTTTAGGCTTCAAGGGTACACTTATAGGGTAAGCCCCTAAAATGCGCTAGAAACACGGTTCTCGTGCGCTGTGCAGCCATTCTACGCGCACGCACCCACGCACATACACGCGATCGCCGCGCCGCCGCCCGCCGCCCGCACTAATTTATATATTTTTGGAAAAACCCGTAATGAGGGGATGGTTTTCTGCCTGTCGGCGCATAATACGTATTATTATCTAAACCATCTACAAGTATAAATATCTTCGTAGAATAACCATCCTGCTATAATATTTATAAATATTGTGTTCCCTTCTCTTTTTTAAAGTTTAGGATTGTAATACAGAAATAATTATCCTTAATACATAATTTATATCTAAACCATCTAAAATTATAATTTTCTACGGTTTTAATATAAATTATATCTATGGCTATAATTATCCGAGAATAACATACATTTTTTATTTAAGGGTTTTGGTTTTAATATTTATATCTGCGTAAATAATTATTATAAAACCAGAATATATATACTTTCTATGGTTTTAAATAAATATTTACGAGAATATTTATATCCAAAACGTAGATATTTATATTTACGGGTTTTATATTTATATCTACGAGAATATTGATATTTAAAACCATAATAATAACGCGCGCGTATATATTATATATATTATTATAATTGTGTAAGACCTATATATGGATTTTCTATGATTTGAAAAACTCTAGTCTTTTTTTATTTTAAAAAATTTTTTTAATAAAGGGTATATAGGGGATATTGATATATATATTGCGATTGAGGGATTTTTTGGATTTTATTATTTATGTGTTTGTATTTTATATTGCCATAAATATATATATTAAGCGAGAATGAGGGTTTTTTTAATTTTTCGGTACTCGGGGGGTTCCTCCCCCGCCGCCTGATTGCTATATAACCCCTCCCGCCCCTAAACCGGAAACAAGAACCAGGTGAAAAGGAAACGCCTTGCAAACGATCATCAGAGCAGCGGAAACCCGGCCTATACCGCTGAACCACCCGTGCATCTTTGAATTGTGTGCATCTATTCGCTAAACTCATGTTTGCCGAAGAGATAAAAGCCCATTGTAGGACAATAGGACAAAAAGAAAAGCCAGGAGCAACAACTCCCAGCTTTATTATACTAATTAGCTTTTTAATTGTCAGATAACTTGTCAGGAAGTGCCGAAACTCGGTATTTATCAGCTAAACTCTTTTGCCGCTCTGCACTTGTGAGAGCCGGTGTTACATCTTCTGTACCTTCGGACCTATAACCGAACTCGTGATTAAGAATTGACATAACGCCAATCAAATTACCTTTTCCGTCAATTAACAAGCCTTGCAGTTGTCTTTCTTTGGCTGATTTGATCTCTTTTATTACATTAGCAGGTTGACATAAAATATTCAAATTTTCCCCGCCTTGACCATTTATATTATTATTATATTTATCATATAACATATTGTTACTTTCATAGATATTATCTATATATCTTGTATTATCATACTTTGACATATTATATAAATAGTCGTCTTTAATCCCTAAATAGGCACTCAGTCCCTGCACCTGGCACACCTTGTTATATCTATCACAAATGTCAATATATACTTGAGCAAGCGCGATAATAAGTGCCCTGTCTCCAACATCAATTTTAAAATAGTCTTCTTTGCAGTCTCCCGTCCTCGGTCTAAAAATCATTTGGCAGCAGTGACGCAGGCCCGCCGTAAAAGTGTTTTGCGGCAAGGTTCTCACGCTATCCGCGCCCAGATCCTCGGCGTATATTTCTAACTCGGCAATGGTTCGAGTTTTGACGTATGCCGCGCGGATCTCTAACGGTTCGGACGCGTCCGGGACGTATATATACTCTTTTTCGTGTAAATCAATCATTGTAAGTCCCTTTTAAAGCCCCGCTGGACACGTCACAAGCCCGATAGAGCGAGTTTTTGCACGTAGACGGGGAAATATACCACTAGCACCCAAAAACGCCTTAAAACGCCTTTAAACGCCGTTTTCCCGTTTGAGATTAAAGAGCGCGGTCTTTTCATCCGTCGTCAGTACCGACTCGATCAGATCGCCCGGTTGACAGTCCAGGAGCGCGCACACCGCGCCTAAACCGTCAAAGTTTAGCGGTTTGCCGTCTCTTAATCTGTCAATAGTGCGGCCGCCCATAATCCCATACTTTTTTAATTTTGCCTGGCTCCATCCGGCCGCGGCGAGTGCTTGCAGTATATCAATTTTGTATCTAATCATTTTTCCGCTCCAATCCTTTTTCCTTTGATTTTATCATGCTTTCAAACCGTTTTCAAGCCCGTGTATCCCTATTTTTGGGCATGGTAAATATGCCTAATTTTAGGTATAAAAAACGCACCAAATAGTAGGTATATTTGTGCAATATTCCCATATTGACTTAACCTACTAATAGGTATATAATGAAGCCATCAAAGGAACAAGGCAACACAATTTAATCTAATGAAAAGGAGCGAACCATTGACAGAAGCGTTAAAAAAGGAAATCGAAAGTTGTAAAACGGCTGCACAAGTTAAAACTGTTTTACGAAAAAACAAGTTAAAGATCGTCAAGGAAGACGGACACGGAAAATTATTTTCCGTTTGGGTTGACGATGAAACCCGCATTTACAAACCGTACAAATCCAAAACGATGAAAGTGCAGAAGTGGCAAAAAGTCAAACTTGAATATTCCGGAATCCCTACATTTTTTGGAAACGGATTGTTTGAAAGCGTGACCGTATGAGCGAACTTTTAAAGTTAATCCAGCAGACCGACACCACGAACCCGGCAGAACTGCCGGAACTTTACAAGCAAATTATCAGCGCCTGGAAAGCGCTAAACGAATGAAAGGAGCATAAAAGACATGAAAAAGAATATTCTGTATTTGCTTGAAATGGGCATGAACGACAACACGATCAGCACCGACATTAAAAACCACCGCATTCGCACGGTTGAGAACATCGACATTCAGTATAAAGGCGAACTTTATAATATGTTTTTCGAGTTCACGCAGGGAACGCACCGCAGACACCGCACAACGAACAAGCGCACCGGCGCACCCTTGAAGCATCCGGTTGAGGAAATCATTTTAAAAGATGGACTTTTCATTGATACACAGTATGAAAAGACCGAAACCGACAGGACAGGCCGCACATGGGAAAGCAGCTGGAGAAACAGCGAGTTTGAACGCGAGTTTTACAACGAACACCACGGATATACAAAAAAGGACATTCTCGAAGTCGTAAACCGGTACAAAGTCGGAGAACCTTTTACAGATATTTGCTTAATCGAGACGGCCGCCCGCGAGATCATCCGTAAAAAAGGCGGATACCGTGAAAAGGACATTCTCGGAGAGGGAAAGAACTTTCAAACCGAGGGGAGCAGTTATTTCTGCATAGGCGAGACATGGAACGCCGACCATAAAACAGTTAGATGCATTAAGCAGCAATGGGAGGCCACCAAAAACGGCCGGAAGTTGACAAGCGCAGACTCCTGCGAAGTCGATCTAGTCACCGGAAGAATAACAGGATAACACCACCACCCGCGCGGAGAACGGAAAGAGCGCCCGACGCGCTCCGCGGGTTTTCCAAATAAATATCACCCGCTGAAAAGAACAGGCGGACCGGGGACGAGCCGCGCGCCGTTTCTGGCTTGACCGTATAGCAAGCGAAAACATGAAAAGAAAAGGAGAGAAAAAATGTTATTTTGGACTTTTGCGACCGTAGAAAAGGCCGCCACACCGGATAAGACCATCATACCGGTTACGGATGGTTACGAAGTTGTAACATGGAGTGAGTACAACCGCCGAATCGAAGACGAAGCCGAAGCATTACAGGCGGGCGGCTGGACAGGCGACACCGCGCCGGAAACACTGATTGACTATTACTGCAACGGAGAAGAAAACGAAGCAACCCGCGCATGGAGCGAAGACGTTATAAAAGCAATCGAAAAAATGGAGGAAAACGAAGAATGAACTTTACACCGACAGCATACCCGGAACAGATCGCGGAACGCTTGCAGAAGTTGACGCACCAGCCCGAAAGCACCCGCGAGGAAATGCAGGAAGCTCTTTATAACTTGCTTGCAATCGCTGAAAACAAGTATAACAACGACACGTACAGAACACTGTATAAGACCCTCGCAACGCTTACAAACGGATTTTTCGAAGTCCGGGCAACATACAGAGAGCGAGACGACAAAAAGACCCTGCCCGAACCGATTGTTAAATATTTTCGCGGCGACACACCCGAGGAAGCTGTTTTTAATCGTTACCAATACGGGCAGAATCACGATTTGGCAAAGTACACCCTTTTAAACATTGAAAGCGTCGGTTTTGTCCCGATCGAATAAGGAGTAAAAGAAAATGTCAGAAATGAATACAATAGCTTTTTGCTATGGAGAAAACGCAACGGGTATTTACCTTGATTTTCAGCGCTTCACCTGCAAACGACCGGAGACGGCCGCGCGATATATGCGAGAACTTTTCGAATCCAGTCTTTACCGCGCGTGTACCAAGGGAGTAAAGCAGATACATATTTACAGAACGCCCGACCACTACCACACAGCCGGAGAGCCTTATATATTTACAGACTTTCAGCACACATGAACAGTACTAGTACAATTCAATGTCAGCGGGGAGCAATCCCCGCCCCCGTAATGCAGCCGGAGACGGTCACAAGCCCGCAAAATGCAGAGTGCGAGGAAAACAAAGCAAAGGAGCATCAGAACATGGATATTAGTAATTATTCCTACACCGCGCCCGGGTTTTTAGACGAAAGCCCGCGGGCACCGATTGACCAAACTTTTTTTGATACACGCGCCGCGGCGCTTGACATCGCCTATAAAATCCCAGGTTATGAAAGCGCCTCGCGAGAAACAAAGAATTATATTTATGACGCAATCATCCGAGCCATGAAAGGAGTAAAAACCGCATGAATCATTACATTAAAGGCATGAGACCCTACGAAACGGAAACAGGCAATTACAAAATTGCTTGCCTTGTTTATGACTTTGACCCATACGATGCAAACGACAACTACAACAACTTTTCCGGTTTTTATGATGCAGTAAAAGCAATGGACGCGGAAACAAAGTTACAAATCCTTTACAACGTTTTTAAAAACAGTGAAGACCCCGCAGAAATTGACAGTGCTATTTTTCATATAACTAGCATCTTGAAAAGAGAAAAGGCTAGAAAGCTATTAGAACATAAAGCAAACTGAACCAGCCACCCCGCCCGAATAAGGCGGGGAATATTTGAAAGAAAAGGAGTGTAAAACAATGAGTGAATATAAATACTACTGCACCGCCCGCCCAGCTGCACCCGGAGCAATCCCGCCCGGAGCCGTCAATATTAAAACGTTCGACCGCAAGACACAATTTTCTTTTTGTCGTGCATGGTCAGTTGTGACGTATGCCGCCCCGCTTGACGCGGAAACGCTGAAAAGATACGAATTGAGCGAGAACAAACCGCCCCAGGACGATTTTATTTCACTCGATCAATACGACCCCACAAAGATTTTTACAGGAACGGAAGAAGAAGCAGCAGAAGCCGAAAAAATCAGCGACCGCAACCGGAAGACCCTTTTAAACCTTTATAAGCTAGTTAAGCGCGGGGAGCTGGATTATATATATACGGTCAGAAAAAGCCACGACCGCAAAAGCATTTTAGCTCTGCACCCATCGGCAAAGTATGAAACCGGTTTGCAGTTGACTTGCTACAATGGGACTTTAACGGGAGAATTTCTTTACATGGTATACGATTGCAGGATTAACGACGAAAAAGATTTTTCGCGAGAGTTTCACGCGGGAAGCGCGGAAAGCTGGACTGTATACCACTCTGAATTTTAAAGGCAAGGCGGGCAAGCCCCGCCCGCTTTTTTGTTGCGCCCTATATGCTTATATCGTCACGATACAGGCAGATAAGACGCTATAAGCGCCACACGCCCCCTATACGGGCAAACAACGCCCAAACGGGCAAATATACGGAGAGACGCGGAAAAGCGCCCAGAAGCACCCCATAGCGCCCCGACCGGCCTTTACCGCCTTGCTACCCTTGCGAGATCATCAGAGACGCGGACGGGCAGCAGACCACGTCAAACGGATAGAGCGCCCAGCTTGACCGCAAAAAGCGCCACAAGCCCCGTAGAGCCGTTTTTGCCGCGCTATGGTATACTTGTAAGCCCAAAGCGCTAAAGCGCCTATATAAGCCCGTCAGAGCATATAGAGCCGCATAGCCCTAGAAGCGCCTAGAAGCCCCGTAGAGCGGCGAAAGCCCTATAAAGGCATATCCGCACCTTGACAAAAGAAAACACGCTAGAAACGCCCCTAGAGCGACTAGAGCGGAACGGATAGAGCCGCCCGGAGCGAGTGACCGCCTACTAAAGCAAGTTCAGAGTTTTCCACAATGGGTATACTTATTTAGGCTAGTTATCCACAACGGGCAATCTTCGGAGCACCTGCCCACGGAAATCCTATCAGACCGCCGCCGGCGACCGCCAGACAGTCCAAAAATTTCCCCAATTTAAAAAGTCTGCCGAAAAATCTACCGCCTGGATTTGCCATAGGTTTAAAAACCCATGCACCATACGCGCGTACACGAGGCAGATTTTCAGATCAATGCAGACTTTTCGGAGCGTCAAAAGTCGGTGCAGACCCTAGACGCGCGGCAGTTTAGACCCCTATTTTGCGAAAAAATCTGCAAATAGCCACCTCAAACAGCCAAAATGCGAAGATTAGCGGACATTTTCAGCCGCAGAAGGAGAAGATGCAAATGGAACGTAACATTTATTTTTTAGTCGTGGAGCGGACAGCCGAAGGGAAGTCCCTCGCCAAAGTAGCCGCCGTCCCCGAAGGAATGAACCTCGCTAGACACTTGACGGACAGCCAGACAGTCATAGCACCGTTTCTCACCGCAGAAAAGGCAACGCAAGTGGCCGTAACTCTAAATGAGCGATACCGTCAGGACGGAACACTTGCAGAGCCTAATTTGACCCTCAACGCCGCTCCCGCGCTGCACTGGTTTTGATCGTCACAAACATCATGAGACTCCCCTGCCAATTTTTAGACCCCCGTGCCGAAAAAGTTTGATACCCCCCTGTCTCAAAAAAATGTTGATACCCCCGTGGCATTTTCTGATACCCCCGTGCCAAAATTTTAAAGAAACTTTCAAAATACCTCTTGACATAACCCAATAATAGGTGTATGATAAAGACAACAAAGAGAACAGCAACCGGCAACGACCGGACGAAAGGAGAAAAACAATGAAGAGAACAACAGTATTTTTCAAGAGATTTTTCACCGTGGAGCGTGGCGAGTATGAAGAGTTTTACACGAAGCGCCCGGATGGAGACCCCGCCTACATCGGAGAAATCACTATCACCGCTGACGACGGCGCAGAGTTTGAAATCTATCAGAACTTTATGGATCAGGATATTATCAGCAACGGCGAGATGGCGGTTGACCTGCATCTCTTCCTCACGAAGAGAGCCTGCATTGACGGCATCCACTACCGCACAACCAAAGACGTTGAGAAGATGTGCCAGCATTGATACACCCGTACAGAAAGGAGAAAGAAAATGAAAACATTTGAAGGACTTGTCGCAGGAACAATCATCACCAATCCGACCGATGGGGACATGATGATTAGCTACACCACCTACTTTTCCGAGGATGATACCTTCGTGCAGTGCCTTGAAGATGAAAAGTCCATCTGGCCTGCATACCAGTTTGATCCGCGAGATTGGGAAGTGAAGTCGGTGCCGTACTACTGGCTTGATACCGATTACCACTACGGCGATTACAGCGTCAGCAAGTTTGCCCTTATCCGTGGCTACTTTGACGAGAACGGCGAAAAGGATAGAAGCACCGAGGAAGTAGTTGTGTGCGGCGAGTATGACGACCTCGACCTCGAAGGTAGAGACGAGGACGAAGATTGCTATGACACCATTGACGATTACATCCGCAGCAAAATCGGTCGCGTTCCTGATTATGAAGTAAATTGAAAGGAGAACAAAATGTACTACACTATTGATTGCTACAACCCGGAGAACAACACATTTCGCGAGAATGTTGCGGTGTGGTCTACCGACCCCGAAGAGTGTTTCTACGCTGACTGGATGCGCGAGGTTCTTAATAACGGCGGCAGTTGGGACGCTCCTGACGGATGCACATACAGCATCCACGAAGAAGAGTGAAAAGGGCATTAGAAAGGAGAACACAATGGGACTTCTCAAAACCAAACTCAATTCCGACTACATCCGGGAACGCTACCACCGCTACAACCTTAACATCCCTAAAGACGAATGGGACAGATGGGTTAAGGCAGCAGAAAAGGCCGGTATCCCCGTGGGAACCTGGATTAAAGCCCTCATAAACGCGTCTATCGAGAACACACAAGAAAAGCCTACGGATTAACCGTAGGCTATCTTTTTACTTTAGATCATCAGGAATGCTTTCCTCCATCTTTATTACTCTAGCGCACTGTCTTTTGCTTTCCTGCTCCAACTTTTCTACGCGAGAGCAGAGCGTTTCAAACTCATCGCGAGACGGGGAAGACACGGGATTGATAGGCAAAGAATCTTCGGCAAGGCGCTTGATTGCCCCGGCCTCGCTATCCGAAAGCCCATATTTTTCGTAAGGTCTATCATCTATATCTACATAGCGATAGGTAAACGAATTGAGATAGCGTTCAGCCCCCGATTTGTCGGTAACTCTTAAGGATATGTTCTTATTCTTCGTGTCCTCGTCAACCAGAAACGACACTTCCTTCATTCGTCTCACCCTTGCTACCCTCCTGCTTCTTCTGTGCTTCTCTACGCTTCATTTCTTCGCGTTTTTGTTCCTTCTCTATCTCTCTCTGCCGTACCCTTCGCATCTTCTCGTAGCGAGAGGATGCTTTTTCGATGCTGTCAACGAAGCTATAAACCATAGCTTTACCGAAGTCCTCAAAATCAGTACCTTTGCAAATTAGCAGAAGTTTCTCTATCTGTTTCGTGACTTCGAGCCAGTAGGCATCCTGCCGTGTCATTTCGTGACCTTCTACGACTAACATATCCGTCCGCGTCTCGACTTTGCCGTACTCGCGGAAAAACGTGTTGAACTGAGCCAGAAATTTTGCGGCTGCATTTTTCGGACGCTTGTATTCGTCAAATTCAAGTTTCAGCGCTGGCATTGCTATCTCCCTCTACTTCTTCATTCCAACACTCTTCGCAATGACCGGTACACATAACGAGAGGCGGCGACATATCCTTCATGCCGTAGTGGTGCGGGCAATTTATTTTTATTATCCGCTCCCGAAGCCCCTCTATCTCCATCTGCATAGCTTTCTCAATCTTTTTCACGTTCCGCATCTCCTTCGTACACAATTTCAAGAGGTTCTATAACGTTTTGAGCCGCCATTCTGATGTAGTTGCCGTAAAGATGTATGAAGTCCCAAAGTTGAAATCTGCTATACCCGTCTGCATCAACCTTTGGGAACGATGGTTTCAAAATCTCACGCCCAGCCGCTTCATTTGCTTTGTCAAACCTATGATAGTAAATCTCCTTGCCATGGTCGGTCAGTTTGACTTTGACAGCTTCATTTAGATTGATTGCTACCATTTGCACCTACCTTCTTACCGCAACTAGGGCAGTACGGATAATCGTGGAAATAGTACATATACGGAGTAGTGAGATACTTCTTGCAGTACGGGCATTTAGCGCTCTGCAATTCTTCCACGCCCGCTTTAGAGATAGGGTACACATCCTTCTCCAACCACGCATCGTTTGTGGTTAGCTTGCCGTTCTCGCCAACCTTCGCGAATCGTGGAAGTCCGTTCTCTGTTTTACCGAAGAACATTTCCTTCGGGAGCACCCATGTTTTGCCTGTCTCTAAACTTCGGTATACGATCAATTCTTCTTCCGTCTCGCTATGCTTCGCTTCTGCGAGAACTTCATACATTCCGCCCTTAAAGTGCTGATATAAGTCTCCTGCCATCACATCTTCCCCAACTTTGTAGCAACTGCAAACTTCTCTGCTTCAAGCGCCTTTCGCAAGTCCTCGATCATTCCAACGGCGATATAGTCCGGTATGCCGTCAATCTTGCCTTTGGTATACAGACTGCCGATTTCAAGTCTGCAATAATCTGGCAAGTTTCCCGCGACCGTTTCCTCAAAAATCTTAATGCAGTCTAACGCTTTATCTAAGTTTTCTAGTCTCTCGACCGACTTTGCTGCTTCTTTCGCTTGTTCAACCGTCATTCTTCGCCCTCCGCTTCAACCCACTGGCATTCCGCACTATCAAGCGCATCTTCCAACTCACTTATCGCTGAATCTTTGGAAAACATATCATCGTATTTCTTCCAAGTATGCCTTAAACAATCTCATAACATCCGATGGATTTACGTAGTACATTAGTCACCCCTCCTGTTCCACCTGTCAGCGGCATTTCGATAACCGTCCATAACGACTTCGATGTTTCCATCCTCTTTCGCTTCAATTTCGGTTTCGTAAGTAAATGTCACGCCGCAATCGAAACAGCCAATTTTGTATGTCACCGCAAAATAAGGTTCTTCTCCATCCATGCGTCTGGTTCTCATCACATGACCGTACATTTTAACCTTCGCTTCTTTGCCGCAAAACGGGCATTTGTCCAAGAGTGAGTTGTTCGGTTTTTCCGAACAGTTGGTTTCTCGCTCTCGCTCTCTTTTGCGGTCACTTAAAATGTTCTCAATGCAATCACAATCGTATGCTCCCATTACTGTTTCTCCTTTTCCACCGGAATCATATACCCATCCGGCAAGGCGCTGATTAACATCCGAACCGCATTAAGTGCCGACTTATGCGCGTTCACAAGCGCGTTGCTGTTGCAGGTGTCAAGTTCTCTTATCTGCTTATCAATGCTTGCGTAAATATCCGCTCTGAACGCAGGTGTGAGTGGTTTCAATTCTTCGTTCATTTCAGCACCCCAATTCTTTTCGTTTCTTCTGTGCGTTCCCGCAAAACCATTCACCCGTTGGGTACATTTGCATCAACTCGCAGCGCCCTTGTAAACTCTTGTCCTGTTTCGTCCACCATTCGCAATCTTTACAATGGATAGCTTTTGGCTCTGGTGCCAATGATAACAGCCTTGTCTCTGCGTCCGCTTCTGTATGTCCGTCCCAATGCTTTGCCCTCGGCAAGTCAACGCAGTCAAACATATCCCAATATTTGTTTTCGTAGTGATATGTGTAACTCCCCTCGGGTGTATCAATTCCAACGATGAACCAGCCACCACCGAAACAGTATTCGCCGTCCTCATGCCTATATGATTTCCACGCTTTTCCTTTGTATGCCTTTACAAGCGCGGCGAATAAAATCATTCTCTGCTCATAAAGGCCGTTGAATGTATGGTAACCATCAGATACTTCTCCAATGTCACTTACTTTTGCAACTTCGCAAATCGCCTTTTCATACGCTCTTCTTTCATCGGTCATCTTGCTCACCCCCACACATCCGTGCGCCGCACCCGGGACAAATTTTAAATCTATGCCAGTCCCAATCTTTAATTACTATTCCGCACTGGTCGCACTTCATGGTGACAGGGCTGTTGTCAACCCACTTCCCCGTCTTCCGTTCTGGTTGTGCGGACGGCAACAGCATAATCCCCGTCATGGCTTCTGCCTGATTAACCAGCTTATCACCATCCTCGAACAGTTTATATGTCTGCATTTTACCAACTAGGTCAACCGCTTTGCTTCTCTCGATCAAGCCCATAACGCACCCATCACCTTCCTCTTGATTTCTTTGCAAATCTTCACAAGACTGACCTCATACGCCTCTCTTACGGTTTCGCTGTCCATCTCTTCGCAAACCTTCATCTCGCGCTCCATCGCCGCCAGAAAAATCCGTTGTTCCGCATCGGTAAGCGGCTCAACCACTGGCAACTTGTTAAGGGCTTCAACTGCTCTTGCGCCGTCAAACCCTTCTGGGATGCTTGCGCCGTAGTCTTCTTCGTCATCTCGCTCCAACTGCAACATCGCTTCGATTGCATCATTCTTGTCGATTAAATTACCCATTTAGTACCCCCAACTCATATACAAATGCTCAATCGGGATTGTCTTTATTGTTTCTTCGATGCACATTTCAAGGCTTTCAAGCGTCTTGATTGCCCCTCTGCGGTCTCCCCATCCGTTAGGTGGGTTGAATTTATCGTACTTTTCGGGGAATTTATAAAGTTCCTCAATTCCCCTCTTGACCTTCTCTGCAACTTCCTTGCACGGGTAGTAAACGCCTTGCGAGTAGTCCCAATCCATACAGGTTGCAAACATTTTCCGAAGGTTGTAAGTCGGACTTGATAACTCTGGTTCTGCAATATCCGCAAAAAGGTCAGTTCCGTCAACCTTGACAGCTAATCTAATGTCGTAACTCATAACAGCTTCTCCCTCATGTATTCAACCGCCGTCAAGAAACCAAAATCGTAATCTCCTAACATGCAACCAAATGTGTACGCCTCGTCAAGTGCGGCTTTAACCGTCTCCTTCGGGATAGCTTCGACTTCTTCAAGTTGTTTGATAGCGTACATAGCCCTAATCGCCCTTGTCGTGTTTGGCTTTAAAGCATCACGAACGGCTACAACCGCCGTTTCTTTATCAATCAGTGCCATCTTCGCTCCAATCTAGCTTCTGTCCGCAGTTATGGCAGTATGGATAACCCCTGCCGTTAATCGTGTACGCTATGCCCTTGCCACATGAGGGGCAACAATTCCCCATCAAGTTTGCCGTTTTCTCCTTGCCTTTGGCTATTAGCGCCTTGCGCACCCACTCGGCGTACACATAGCCTTTGGCGGGTTTCTTTGCCATCTGCTTTTCTACCGCTTCGATAGCTTCATCCATGACCGCCGAAACCGCATCTACGTCCCAAATGGGATTTCCAGAGCAGAGATACTTTTTGATTTCTTCTAAACTCTCTTTAGTCGTTGCCATGCTTTACCTCAATCGGACTTCCGATAAAGAACAGCCAGAACAGCATCAGCACAAAGAACATCATCACAATAACCTTCGTGCTTTTCTTCTCTTCGTCCATCCCGCAAACGATGCTAGTAACTGTAAGTGCAACTCCGAAACCGGCTGACAGGTAGATAATCAGTGCCAAAGCCAATCCATTCATGCTTCATCCCTCCACATTTTTGTTTCTAAGTTTCCGAAAAACCGCATAGTCCAGGTTTCAGTATTCTTGTTGTACCCAACCGCATAGACAGCTATATCGTCACACATAATCAGCGCACCGTAACCGCTCATTTTATCGAGGTTGTGAACGTTAATTGCCGGTTCCCTGTGGTAACGATCTATGTGGTCCTTCGCTACCATGTCGATTGCTCTACGGTAAAATTCATCAAATTCCATATCATCACCCCTTTGTCCGTTCGTTTTCAGCTTCAATGTCTTTAGCTTCATCAACCATGTCTTTTACGATTTTCGCCGCCCGTGTAGCCCCGTACTTCTGCTCGTACCACATCCGAAGATAGATAGCCTTGCGGATGAAATCGCAATAGTCCTTCGTCTCTGCTGCTGTCAAAGTTTCTTCAAACCCACGACTAAAGATGTGCAATGCCTTTTTAGCTTTCATGCCCTATCTCCCTTAAAACTTCATCCGGTAAATCCAGCGTGATACCTGTCCGCTCGTAGACCATATTGAGAATGTCTGTCCATCCAAAATGCTTGTCTACAAGTCCGTCCGCATAACGATTAAATGCGTCCATATACTCGCTCATCTCATCGTGACCGCAATCAGTCATTTCAAAGAAACAAGCCGTTGCAACCGCAAGCATCGTTTTCATCGTGTACGCCTTGATAGCATCCGAATCGTGCAGAAACTTACTCTGCGTCATAAGTTCACCCGCCGTAAGCGTCGTTACTCCTGACGGTCTACGAAACTTGATTTCCCGAAGAAGTTCCTCTACCGGGTCTTTACCTTCATCTTTCGCGGCTTTAGCAAG
>JAEIGA010006529.1_pt1 | contig 17762 bp, 22 predicted proteins | sample 9270691 | NCBI WGS metagenome assembly JAEIGA01 (sample SAMN17057246, study PRJNA624740) | gut metagenome | biome: biome; isolation source: fecal sample | host: Bos grunniens | place: China: Xizang | collected 2019 | reverse complement strand
GTGAATATTGTATTTGTTTCATATTCATCTACGAACATAGGTAAAACAAATTCACCATTGTCATTGAGAAGATTATATTTATTATCTTTCTTAACAATACCTAAGAAATCAATATCCTCATCATATTCAATTCCATCAACCCATTCACTTAATAAAAGTTCCCTATTGGATAAATCTAATAAATTAACTTTACTATTATCAGTCACTTGTATTAAATTTGAACCACCTTCGTATTTAAACATGTCATCAAACCAATCATAAGATAAAAGTTCACCAGTATCATCAATGATATTCCATTGAGTTCCTTTCTTAACATATGCCCTATTATAATCAAATTCTCCAATCGCATCAAATTTATTTTCAGCAAATACTTCATCATAATATGAGTTATAAATTACCCATCCTTCAACTAACTCAAGACGTAATATAACGTAGTCATTATAATTGTCATCGATATAATAATCTAATATCGGTTCACTTGTAATAAACCTATCATATTTCTTAGAGTAGATATAGAAATTTGAGTTAACCTTATAAATTTGAAAAGAATAATAGTTATCATCAAAAAGCTCATATTTGAGTCTGAAAAATTTTTCCTTATCGTCATTAAAATAACTCTGATAGAAATTAATAAGTTCAGTTGAAGCATCCATGTTTTCAAAAATTGGCTTATCAATGCTTAAATCGTCCTTGTCCATAAACTGTTCAGATTCAAAATGGAACTGATACTTATCGCCCGTTTGTTTATTTATGTTAATGAATAATGGGCCCTGTTCTGAATAGCTATTATAATAATAATCATTATCCCTTACAGCAGTACACCACTCAGTGCCTTGTCCCCAATAACAAGATGCTTCATGTGTTTTTGGTATTAATACTTTCCATATTTCATCTTCATATATAAAATAAGCATCTTTAGCCCCCGCATGAACAGCATTACTCATCTCACCATGAGTTCTACCAAGAATAGCCTCACTATCAAGCTGTTCTCTTACAAAAACAACTAATTCAGCGATTGATTTATATTGATTTAAATCAGCTTGAGTTCCCGTTAACATCCTTCTTTCTTTAGCTCTTTTAAAAACATCAAGAGCCCCTGTGCCTTCATCATTATGAAGTTTATATAAATCTTCAATAATTCGTTTATTATCTCGTTTATATAAGCCTAATACCCATTTTGTTTCAGGCAATAAAGTGCCATTATTACCTTGTAAAGTACCCACTATAGTTTTATAATCCTCCTGAGGAATATTCTGATACCATCTTTGATATGCATCAACTACAGTAATTTCATTCAATAATTGTTTTTCAATATGTTCTTTAATAAAACATTTTTCATTGTCATTAATGTTATCTAATTGCTTAAGAACATTTTCAACAATAAAATCAATTTCATTGAATGTTTTATTTTCATATAAGAAATCGGTATTAATTTCTCCTCCATTAATTTTTTGAATGAAATCTTCTTTATCTTCAGTTTCATTAGATGGTATTGCACCTATTTGTGATGAATATGAATCAGTGAATTTTTTAATAGTTTCAAGTTTAATATTTGCTCTACCTCTAATGTAATTATTATGCATTTCGGGGTTAATCATATTAATATCGACATATGGACATCCATTTGTAATAACACAGTTACCTTGTATCCTTGTGGAATACAAATAGAAAATATAACTTTTTGTATAAGGATTTAATAAGAATCTCTGTTCTTTTAAATCATATAATGCACAATTATCATATCTAAAATTAGGCAGTTTACTCCATATCAACTCATCATCGCCAGTAGTACTAACATATTCAACCATAACTTTCTGTCCTGTATAATCTTTAAATTCAAGTTCTTTATCTTGAATATAATCATATACCTTACATTCACCATCAAGTGTCACTAAATTAAGTAAAGTTAGTTCGCCATCACTATAATATCTTGATACCCTATTAATATTACGGAATTTATCACTACCTAAAATACTAAAAGGTTTACCTTGTTTATATAGTTGATAATAACCCTGATAACTATCATCATAACTTTCATACGGTATTGTATATACATCATCAAAAATATGATTTTGTCCATGTGATCTAATTCTAAACCCTTCAACCTGTTCAGGTGTAAAGAAACGTTTAGTACTTAAATCAAAATAAAATCTCATATTAGCTGCGCTATCATATAAAATATCAAGATAGCAATCTTTTGAAATAATTTCTTTTACCTTAACTTCTCTACTATAACCACCACATGAAGAATCACAACCTTTCCAAGTTTCAAACCAAAACTCTCCATTAGGTAATTTAAGTGGTTTATTAGTTTCATAATCTATGAAAGCTCGCTGATTATTAGACATCGCAACTTCATAATAACAGCATTTCTCCTTATTCCAACTTGGCGGACCATCAGCCACATATTTGAATTTAGTAACACCCTGTATATCAACAAGTTTATGAAATCTTGTGCTATAAATTTGATGGTAATTATCGTGATTTATTAAAATAGCGTCAATGAAACGAGCTGCCCTCCAACTCTCTTCATCACAAGATGATTGATACATTCTATCAGTACTCCAAAAACCATCAGTATGGAGTTTAAAAGTTTCAAAAATCATTTTACCTTGATCACAGAGAATAGTTGCAGTGCTTTCAGGGTGATCAGCATCTTCACCCCAAATAGGAATAGAAAGAACGCTAATACATTTTTTAACATCATTAACTCTTTTACCTGCTAAATATTTACCTCTAATACCCTTAAAAACATTTAGAATATTTTCTCCTCCATTCATTCTCATCTGTCCATACTTAAGATAACGAAGGGCATCTAAATTCTTTTTCTTTGTTAAGGCACCATTACCTGCATTTTCACGTTTTTTAATCTCTCTATTTTCTTCCCATATTTTAAATATACGTTGCAAATCGGCATCATTAACTCCTGTAATTCTACAGAATTCTTCTTTAGTGTAAGCATGGTCAGCTTCAGTTCCCTGAGTCCCATCCCTATAAGAACCATGATTCCAACGAGATGTTATGTATATAGGCTCTCCATTTTTATTGCTTTGTAAAACAGCAATAAGAGAATTACCATATTCATCTTGTGGTTTTCTTTTTGTGAAATTAGCACCCATCTTTCTTGGTATATTTTCATATCCATCCTGTCGGAAAATAACATAGTGAATACCTAATCTCCTAATATACCCATTATAGTGTTGTTCACCATAAGTTATACACCAAGCATCGGGTTCAGTAAATTTGTTATATTTACGAGCTTCCTCATAAGAATAAATAATATCAAAAGTATAACCATTACCAACTGAAGGATTTTCATCCAATACAACTTCTTTCTTACCTTCTTTTTTCTTCTTATCAGGTACAATACCAAGAACTTGATTAATTTTAGCTCCATATTTTCTTAATAAAGCCATCAACTTTAATTCACCAAAATCTTCAGGTTGTTCAAAACTTGTACCTACGGAATCAATATGTGCATTTCTTAAAACTAATATACAAGCATTAAGACGCTCACAAATATCCTGTTTAAATTCATCGGTTTGAGTTTCATCAAATACGTTTAAAACCTTATTTGTTGTTAAGTCACCGTTAAAATAGTAACGTGCAACTCCCGCAAGATAGAAATTTGAACCTAATGAAAGATTCCTTATCAACCCCTCATTAACAAATTTCTTTAATAGAAATTGCTTTAATTGACTGACATTTGTATTAACACCTCTTTCCCTTAATAAATTTACATAAGGTAAAAGCATATCATCTCTCCTAGATTCATTTAATATTCTATACATTAATTACCTCCTTTTACTCATTCTTATACTTACGAACCATGAGCGCAAACTGTCCCTTTGCAATCTTAAACATTCTAATACCATTAGGTACCATAGCCCTGTCTTTTATTTCTTGATATAATTCTTCTATTGAAATATTCCTATTTGGACCATAATCTAATACAAACCTAACTCCACTATCCCCTGATGGACTTGTGACTGTTTGGATATCTTCCCAAAACCATCCTGCTTCATCAAGGATACTTTTTAATGTCTCATGATCAATTGCCATATACTCAGGATCATAATCAAAATTATCACTTCCAAATACACTTGTATCGGAAGTATGCATATATTCAAGAATGGCTTCCTCTGTCATCAACAATATATCACTCTCAGTAAGCCTCTGTTTCTTATTTTCTGTTATCATAGATGTTATTTTTAATTTAACACCTTCACATATCATTTCAATAAGTTCTTCCTGTGTAATGTTCATATTATTACGTAATTTAATATAAGATAAATAGTTTGGTAACGCCATTAATTTAAGACTTTACATAACTATTTATATTAAGTATAATTAATATAAACTATGCTTAATAATATAGTAGAAAATATTGTCAATAGAAAGCTTTTAACGGAGATAACATGTATAGATGCTTATCAACGTTTTTATAAAGACATTGACGAACAAACATATAAAGAGATAGTTCAAAAGACACAAGGAAATAATAATATATTGCTTCCTGATACTAAGTGGGTATTAGCGTGTTATAAAAGAGATCCTGAATATGCAAAAACAGCATTAGATACAGTAAGATTAAGAGATGACAGAAAGACAGGTGTCTTAGATTTATTTGATAGACTTAAAGTTAGAGGTGAAATTTCAGGTACTGAAGCTGATTTAAATCGTTTTACTTCAATTCAACAATTATGTGATTTTATTAGTGATTTTAATATACATGAAATCCTTAAAAGAACTCAAGGTGAATGGAGTAGGGCGATTAAAAACGCAAAAGATGAAATAAAAGTATTCTATGAAGATGAAAATTGGTATGTTGTGATTCCTGAAACAATGGAAGCGTCCTGTTATTGGGGTTCGGGTACGGAGTGGTGTACAATTACAAGAGATGAGAATGAAAATTACTTTCATTCTTATGATGACGATGGGCCACTTTTTATCCTAATCCATAAAAAACATAAAGGGGAAAAATATCAATTTCATTTTGAATCTAATTCATTTATGGATAGAGAGGATGAACCAATCCAACAACCTGTTCTAAAATCAATTGCAGCTAGTAATGGTTTAATATCAGCGTTTAGAAATTATTGCGATGAGATGGGATATGATTTCATTGATTTAATTTATAATGTAATTGGTAATGAATATAATGGTTTTACTTGCATCGAAATTAATGATAGTGAATATAACTTCATAAATGAATATAATGAAATAGCTTTCCCTGAGTATGTATTTTACCGTCCTGCAGAATTTAAATATGAATGGATAATTGCTGATGGTGCTGATATACTTCGCGGAGATGAATTTAGAGATTTCATGAATTATAATGGCGAGTTTCGTTTTAACAAGGAACTTGACTTTGAAGAGATAGGTACCCCATCCCATGGGATTGTGTTTATAAGAACAGAAAATGGTGTTAATTATTTCGACTTATCATCGGGTGAACTTATTTCAGAAAATTGGTTTGCTGATGGAACTGATTTTACCATAACACGTAGCGTAACATACTCATCTGCCGTTGTGAAAAATGAAAATGGAAAGAAAAATATATTAAAAGCCATTGATGGGGAATTAATTTCCGATGATTGGTTTGATTCAATTAAACCCTTACTCGATTATTCAATTTATTTTATTGTAGAAACCACAGATGATGATGAAAATTCATTATATAACATAATGGACTTTCAAGGTAAATATCTTTTACCTCAATGGTGTTATTTTATAACTGATGCGGGGGTTGCAACGGGTGAAGTAGTTGCTTGTAAAACTACTCCATTAACAGATAAAAATATTGGTATTTTATTCTTTGATATAAGTACAGGCAAAATAATTGATGACAATATTGAGAAATGGGATGGCCATTTCAAACAAAAATGGGGTTTAGGCGGAGTACCAACATGGACGGTTATGAAAAATGGCAAATATAATTTTCTTACCGTATTCCACGGATACAGACTCCCTGAATGGGCTGATAGTGTGAGATATGTTCAAATACCTCTACCTAAAGATGGTTCTGAAATATCAGAAGAAATGTGGAAAGCGAGAGCAAGAGGTACATTAATGCCAATATTAAAATATGGGGATAAAGAATATTATCCAACATGTAAAGATTGGAGAGACGAAGTTAAACTTGTTGAATACATTCCTGAAGTCAATGAAAACAAGTTTTCCAAGAAAGATTTGATGTATATAATACATGAAACTTTAAATAAACTAAAATAAAAAATGGGTGATTTAAAATCACCCATTTTCTTTTTATAGAATATTACGTAAGTTCCATTAATTTGTTTTTAATATAAAAAAATAGATAGTTGTTGTTTTATTTACCATCGTTTACTATCTATTTGTTTCATGAAAGTTGAAAGAAATTGTCTATACTTTTTCGTCATATCTCCAAGTTCATCAAGTTGTTCCTGAGAAACATTATCAAGATAGTCATTTACTAAATAACTTACTATTCTTTTAATTTCGATTAAATTGTTTTGTACATCACTATTACTCCACGGTAAATTTTCTTGGTTTTCTTTCAATGATTTACCATAACTGAGGTTTGCTTTTTTATTAAAATCGTCCATAAATTCTCCTCCCCTTGCATGGTTTCTTGCTACCATTGCATCATAGTCATCATCCCATTGTTTTCTTAAACGATGCTTAGGTTCCACTTCTTTTGCCGCAAAAGAAGGTAATGGGGAATTGAACCCTTCTTTTAATACACTCTTTACTGATTTAGAAATAACTCTCTTTAAGTCAGATTCTGTTAATCTAATTGTGTTTTTCTTACTCATATTCTTATTCTCATAATAATTCTGTCTATAATCTACAGAATCAAATCCACCTATTTCATCAAATAATTCATCATGTTCTTTCTCAGTTTGTAAAAGAATTTTTCGTCCTTTTGCTTGTAATTTCTTTAATTCAGCAGGAGTGAAAGGTACTTTTACGAAGTTTAAAAAGTCATTAAATGCATCGTTAAATGTTTTTCTACCTGCAGCAATATCCATATAACTCCCCGCAATAAATTCTTCTAAGAACTCTAAATGTTTGGGTTCTATTCTTTCATTAAGTTGTTTTTTCATAGTGTTTTTATTTTCAGTAATGATACGTTTCTTTAAAAGAACATTAATGAAATTAGAAATATAAAGCTCACTATCAACGCCTGCTCCGTTTTTTATATTTTCATATTCGGCTTGCATTTTTGCTTTTATTTGTTGTATTTTTCCAAATGCTTGTAAGCTGTTATCGGTAGTAGGGTTGTTTTCGTCAAATAAATTCATATATTTTTCATACATGCGATAATATTTTAAAAGTTTACGGTATGAGGTAACTGCGTCTGTATTATATTGTTCCATAATATATATATATATTTTATTATAAATAGTACTATTTATAGTAAAATACAAAAAAAATGAAACTTAATTATAATGATATAAAATTCATAATTAATGAAGCTGCCGCCCAATTAATGGAAGAAGGAATTGGAATTAATCAATTTCCAAAATATGGCTATTGCTTAATTTTAGCAGGTTCGCCAGGAAGTGGTAAAAGTTTTTTACTTTCAAATGAAATACCAATTCAGGGTAAAGTTTTTGATATTGATGATTTCAGAGAAAAACTTACAAAAATGAAAGGCGAAAATGTTGAAACTAAAGACGCGGCTATTTTATTACGTAAGAGCGAAAATGCGTTTCTAAAAGCGCAAGGGAATATTAAAAATAACATTATTTTTGACATCTGTGGAAGACCCGAACAACGAGGAAAGTGGTCATTATTTGAAGAAATTGTTCAAATGGTAAAACCTTTAGGATATAAAATTGGTGTTATATGGGTAGCTGCAAACAGAAGTGTTGCATTAAAAAGAAACGTAAGTAGAAAAAGAACTTTACCTGATAAATCTATTCATCAACGTACAAATCAAGTTAATAAGTTTGTTCCTGAGTTTTTGTCATCAAATAGAGCCAATGGTATTGATGAAGCGTGGATTGTGTTTAGTTCAGGTAAAAATTTAACAGATACAGAAATACCTAAAACAATATCTTTGGAAAAAACAGAAAATGGGTTTAATTTAACACCTGAAATGAAAGAATATCTTTCAGATTTTTTAGGACCAAAAGAAAAATCTAATAGTTGGACACCTGTTACTTATTTATCTAATTCTGAAATAAAAAAAATAAATGATACACCAACAACTTTTCTTAGAGATAACAGTGTAAATGAGGGTGTGTTAAATGAAAGTCTTTCAAGTATAATATATCATTTTACAACTATTAGTAAAATGGTGGCTATAGCAAGAACCAATATGTTAATATTAAGTTCGGTTAGCAATAATAAAAACGATATAGCTTTAAATAAAGGATATCCTTATTATATGTCTTTTACAAGAGAAAGAACTTCGCAAACAGGATATGCAGCTTATATGAATGGGAAATATGATCATTTATTACCTAAACAATATGATAAAGATGGAAATGAAATAATACCTTCACATGCAACTGCAGGACAATTATATGTAAGAATGGAATTTGATGGAGATATATTAAATAATACTTTTAAAGGTGTACCCGTTGATTATCATTTTAAACAGAATAGACACAATAAATTACAAAAAGTCTTTTCGCAATCAGAACTTGTACAGTTTAGACAAAGTGAAGATAGACTTCTTTCTAAAAAATTCTATATTGATAATGCACATAAATTCATAAAACAAATAGACATTTTTTATCCCGAAAATGAAATTGGTAATAAATTAGGAACTTTTGAACTTGTGGTTTGGTTATTGAAAGAAAGTATCTTTAAAGATATCATTAACGTTTATACCAATATTAATGATTTTAATGCACAAAATAATACGAGAACTAATGATAATGATAAAATAGAGGCGTATTTTAATGATTTTAGAAAACCTAAAGTTAAACAAATTACTAATTCTCGTATTGGACGTTTGGCAGCGTTTTTATATGTAATTTTACAATGTAAAAATATGGATGCGGAAACTTTAATCGATGATGTTTTATGTATTTATGCATCTCTTATTGATGAAGAGATGTATAATGTAACTAAACAAAATATTTTAAAATGTTTGCAATTTTACGAAAACAACCCACCAACATACTCAAAAGTATCGCTAAACTTATTTAAAAGTGATTTTAGTAAAGATTTAGCAAGTATATATGCTAGAACAACAGGTATATATTTACAAGTTGGTGGAAAAGAATATAGAAGTAAGTTTTTACCTAAAGGAGAAAATGAATAGTTTTTGTTTACTTTGGCATGATTTTTGTTATATATTATTAATATAATGTTAAAACAAAAAATATATGGAAAAAATTATTGAAAAAATTATTGAAGAAACCGAAGATAATATCATGCACATTAATACAATTGAAGACATGCTTGATGACTATCTTTACGATTCACCCGAATTTGAAGAACTTTCAAAAAAAATAGAGGATCTTAAAGATGAAACTTATGAGTTATATTAATAATATATTAATTTTTGGTTTTTATGGTAAAATATTTAGATATTATTAAAGAATTATATAATTTGTTATGTATGTATGATGACACTATCGAAAAATATAGAAAATATGATGATGATAAATGCGTAAAAAAATACATAAACATAAACAAAAAAGCTAAAAAAATTCTTTTAGAAAAATTTGGAAATGAAATTGATGAATATATAGAAAATATTAAAGGGAGACATTAGTCTCCCTTTTTTGTATGTTATCGTTTTAATTTATTCTTTTTAATATGGCATTTTTAATTGATTCGTTGATAATTCTTTTTAATTCGGTTTCTGTTAGTCGTATAATTCTGTTTTCAGACAGAATTTTATTCTTATAAAATTCAATTATTTGCTCTTTATCATTTTCATCATATATTCCTTCAGAATTAAAATGCACTTCTAACAATTCCTTAGCTTGATAAAAATTAATGTTATTAGAATTTCCTAATATCTTTTCCACATATGGTTTTTGTTTCTCACTGCATGGAGGAATAACATAATCATCCCTTAATATATCCTGACAATTACTAATAGCCTTCTGACTCTCCCACTCACGAACATTATCACGTTTACCATATGTTAAACAATTAGAAGGTATTGATCCAACATCATATAAACCTAAAGCCTCTTTAACTTTCTCCTGTAATTCCTTTAACATTACAATTGTCTTCTCTTTAGATGTCTGAGTCACCTGAGATGGAAGCCATTCAATATACCAAAAATGACTTCCGTCAGATTTCCTCTTACCAAAACCAACACCATAGTGAGGATAAGATGGATCAATACCAAGAAAACCCATAGAAGAATATTTCTCGTAATCAGCTATCGTTCTTACCGATTCTATCATTTTTTTACCTAAAATACCACTCTGAGAAATACTTGCCATAATATCTTTAACAGATTCATAATCGCCAAAAGCATCTTCCATCCATTTACCATTCCATGAACCTATGGTAAAACCATTAGTGCCTTGCGAAGCCTCTCTGAGCTTTTGTATACATGACATGAGCTTATTCATTTCACTAACGGCAGTACGCTCAGATTTCACTTCTATCGTGACATATTTCTCATCTATTATCTTATATATAAGTTCTAATACCTTAGTATATTTAGCCATAAAATTTTCTTCTTTAAGTCTTATATAAATAGTAAAAATTTTCTGGAAAAATTTTTTCGCAAACCCTACTTTTTAAAACAACCCCTACCCCCTTAGAAAAAACCGAATTTTATGGAAAAAATTAACACGCCGAACTGTCCGCCCCATATTTGGGTTTTGACGGGGGAGGGTGTGGGGGAGGGGGATACGCAGTCCCCCATAGGGGAGGGGTAGGGGGACTGCCACCTGACATTTTGTCAGTCAGTTCTGCCTGACAGGTAAGCAAGGGGGATTATTCATCCCCCGTCGCATTAACTGCACTCTCCACTTCATCAAGAAGGAATTTGTAGTCAGTTACATCAAGAGTTCTCCACTCATTTTCGCCCTCAACGAGCATCTGCAACCCTTCGTATGTATGGGAACGGACTTTAAGGACTTTCTTAAAGGTGTTCGGTTCAACTTCTGCCATAACCGAGAATAAATAATCGGGGCGAGTATTTAACTCAATGCCGAAATTGCCATAAGGATTGAGGATTGCGTGGAGAGCCGATTCAGCATTACGGAGAGCAGTTTCAAGATTCAGTTTTGCCATTTCAAAAATAGTATTCATCATATTCTATATTGGTTTTAAGTGTTTAACAATCGTATATACTTCAAAATCAGTGCCAAGTTACATATTATCCACAAATATTTTTGCAATCTTTAAGGGATAAAGGTTTTGCAGTATCCATAGAGTTAGTGTAACCCGTTCTTACTTCAAGTTCGCCCTCATACCATTCGGATGCGTTAGTTCTCTCTACCTTTGTAAAGGCGATATTAACCATTTCTATGCACTGATTGGCATTAAGGTATATAGTTCTACCGAAGATGTCTGTAATGAGCAAATATCCGTTCTCAAATGCCTTTTCAAAGGGTGTTTCTTGTGTTGTGAAGACTCTACCGCCATCTACCTTTGTGATAACCCATCCTTTGATAGTTGATGATTTGATGAATGTTTCTGCGTTAGTGATTTGAATGAATGCCATAATATAGTATGTGATTTAATTGGTTTCTGCGGATATTACTGCAAATATTATGCCAAAGGGGATATAATATATCCCCTTTATTTTTAATCAATGTATCCAAGATTTTGCCATTTTCTTGCGATGTTCACAATATACTGATATTGTGATGGTACATTATAATCCCAATATCTTCTAATATGCGATGGGCGAGAAATGTATTCAGTAACGATTCTATGGGTTTTCTCATTCACTACAAGTACAATCCCATTATCAAAGAGATATTCCCTTGTATATCCGTTTCTGTGTTGTCTATCCACGATAAAGGATGTAACGAGTTTTCCTTTGCCGACAAGTCTTTGGATGTTCTGTCTTCTTTCCTGTCTCTCTACCGAGAAATGATAAGATTCAACTGATGTCTCAATAGTCTCTGTCTTAATTTCCTTAATTACTTTGAAATAATGTGCCATTGTTTTATTGGTTTTGATTGGTTACACTATTATATACTCAATATGATATTGTATGTTACAGAAAAAATGAGAAAAACATCATTAAAAATAAATTGATTTTATATGGTAGTTTGGCATAGTAATTGCAAATAGATAGGTACATAGGGTATGATAAGAGGGCAAAATGCTGTCAAGTATAGTCTCCGTTGTACCTATATATAAAAGAAATTATATATAAGAAAAATTATATATTTTCTTTATCTTAAAGATAAGTTTGGCACAGATATTGCATATAAGATAGATGTATCAGCAAATGATACCGATGAAAAAAAAATGAAAAAAGTTAAGATTTTTTGAAACCTTTTTGAAAATTCATCGTATAATATAATGTAACCATCTAAAACACACAGATATGATTTTTTCTACTATGATGGACTTGGTGCAGTCCGTAAAGGCATCAAAGGGTTGTCAGTTCGTTTCAGTATCTTATGAGAACGAGCAGAAGATGAACAAGAGAAACAACCCATACTATGGTAGAGTAACCAAGAGAGTTGTCGCACAGATGCAGTTCGGTTATTCTTATGAGAATGCTTGTAACAACCGATGTGCTGAGGGAGTAACTTTCGTAGCAGATTCACTTGCTTGGGGTGCTTGGGTTGAAGGGTTGGAGAACAAAGTGATTGTTCATAAAGAAGAGTATTATCTTCGCTTGTATGACATTCACGGAAAGACACCAAAGGTTGAGTATTATGTGGATGGAGTTATCGCAACCACCGAGCAGATTGCCGAGTTTATGGCATTCGTTCCACAGAGCAAACCGAGTGCAAAGCAGTCAGCACACGGAATTGAGGAAGAGAGACAAGTGATGCCGAGAGCAATCAAGTTCTCCAACATCCGAGAGTTTACCATCAATGGACAGACTTTCAAGATGTAAGGTACTCAAAAGAGGATAGGGAGTGAAGATATAGTAACTCCCTTCTATATAAAAAAGTTCTTTGAAATATAGATTTTGGCACGATTATTGCTTTATAAACAGACATATAAACATTAACTTAAAAATAGGAGATTTAGACAATGAACACAATGAACGAAATGGTAGCATCAATGGTAGGTGGAATCGTAATGGCAAATGGCGGTAAGGTTGAGTATGACATCCCTAACACACGCAAGAGGGTAAGCATCGTGGTTGAGGACAGAGAGCCTACACTTGAAGAGAGAGAGGAGGACATCGCAAAGTTCCTTACCAATATGGGGTTGGAGCAACACTATCCCGATGCTGACACACCGCTTGTGTGCCTTACATACGATGAAATGGAGAAGTTGATGGCAAAGGTGGCGGAACTTCTGTAAGGTACTCAAATGAGGATACAAGGGGAATGAAGATAGAGTAATTCCCCTATTAAGATGAAACAAATGGGAGATTTCCCCGTATAATATAATAAAGGACTTAAAATACACACAAAATATGGCAAAGCAGACAAACATCAATTACAGACAGAGACTTATTGAACTTTACAACATTCACAGAATCAAAACCGCAAAGGCATTGGATGCTTGGCGAAAGGACAATAAGATTAAGAAACCCACATTCAGACCTGAGGAATGGAAAGGCATTGACTTACACAAGGCTATGCAGATGCACGAAAACCAAGTGAATCTAATCTATATCAAGCAGACAATGACAGACAACGATGTGGAGTGGGTTGTCAAGGACATTGTAAATTCCCTCATTGGGTTTGAGAAGAACGAGTTGTGGAGTAATTGGTGTGCCAACGCAAAGGTACAGAAGATTGCACCGAGTGTTAGGGATGCTTTCAAGGTGGAGTATGATTATACCCTCTGTGATGAAGATAATATCAAGGCATTCAAGAGATGGGAGAAAAGGAATGCCACCGCAGAGGAGACAACAGAGGAGTTTAACGGGGAATATAATCCTAATTTGAGTGTTGAGGAAAACCTCAAAGCATATAACAAGTGGTTGAAAACTAATAAGAAGTAATATGAGTAGAGATAGATTGCATATTGTAATAGCAGAGACAATGGGAACTGATGGAGAGTTCTACACAGAGACTTATCCTTGCAGGAATGATAAGGAAGCGTTTGATACTATGTGTGGACTCATTGCTGATATGGCTGAAACAATGGGTGTGAACCTCCCTACGGAAGACATCTGTATAACAAGCGAGTTAAGTGGAGAAGGTTGGTGGTACAGAGTTAAAGATCAGGCATTTGATGGGTTTCTGTAAACCAACACCTATGGTACTCATTTGAGTATACAAGAGGGGTTTTGAGGTATCGTCTAATAAGGTTAGGACATTTCGCTTGTAATACAACGGCAATATATGGGCAAACAAGTTGAAAACGAATGGGAGTTCGATTCTCTCTACCTCAACAAAGTATGGCACGATTATTGTTAATAAGATAGTTGTAAACCAATAAACTAAATAGGATTATGCAGATTGTAAGAGTAAACGCAGTTCGTGAAGATTATGATGTTCGTGAATGTACTGAATATGCTATGTCAGTTGAACAACTGATTGAGCAACTTGAAAGATGCCCAAAAAATGCAAAGGTAGTGATGTCATTTGATGGAGGATATATGTATGGTTCACTCACTCCTAATTTAATCAAGGTAATTAATGTGGAAACCTATGAGGAGCAGGAGGAGAGAGAAAAGAGAGAACAAGAGGAAGAGGAGAGAGAAATGGAGAGGATAGAACAAGAACTTGATGAAATCGCATCTTCCATCCACGCACAGAACATTGATAAGGACTATAATGTAAATGACTTGGAAGAAAACTTTACCAAGATTGTCGGTAGTAAAGTAAAATGGTACGATAGCAAGATTGATGATGGTGCTGATGGGGAAACCAATAAGTATGTGATGGCATCTTTCTTTAAGGGAAAGTATAAGGGTTTCACACTCTATGTGAGTGTATATTATGGGGATAGAGATTTCTTGATTGGGGATATAGATGTAACTTGGATGTAATGATTTTTCATATATGTGTGTTGTGTTATCGTGCTATGCTGTGAAGTTTGGCACGATTATTGTTATAAGATAGAGTATAAACCAATTAAAATAGATTTAGATATGAGAAAGTTTGTGAATTTCTATGACAAGGTAAGTGCAGTTCATCAGGAAATGGTTAAGGAGATTGCCGACATTTTCAAGGAGCATAACGAAACCAAGATAAGCATTGTGGATGCTGAATGCCCTCTGTATTTGCAGATGAATGATGAATGGGGCGAGGATGCGTACAACAGAGATATAACAGACATTGAATGTAAAATCAAAGGTAATGGAATGGTGGACATCAAACTCTATAACAACACAGCATATTATGACTTGGGAGATTGTGCTGATGGAAATGCTCTGCTATATATCTATGAGTATGTTTATCAGCATTTCAATGAAAAAAGTTAAGATTTTTTGAAACATTTTCTCCAAATAATCGTATAATATAGTAAAGAAACTTAAACACACAGATTATGACAAGAAAAAGAACTGAAAAGAGGTACACGATTCATTTCCTCAACTCAAGCGGATTTTGTTATAGAAGTCTTGGAAATTGCCCTTATTCAAAGGTAAAAGAGGAAAGGAGATTTGCAAAGGCATTTGGCGAAAGCATTGAAGTGGAATACGAAAGAACGATTATTTATCAGTTTTAATATATGGCAAAGAGAGATAACACACTTCGTTCAACAATCAAAAGATGTTGTAGGAATTGCCGATATTGGCACGATTCAAAGAAGTATGGAGAATGTCCAAGTGGTAAGATAGGACAGAGTGCTGATAAGTCCTGCAAAGCACATAAGTTTGATGATTTTTGGGTAAGAACAAATCTTTAATATATGGATAAGTTAATAAAGAAACTCACTTTGGTAGGGGAAGTAAATACAAACTCATTGAATATTTGGTGGGATATATACGATTATATCTTGAATGGAAATGTAGATATACAAGATGTTGAAGTAAATGAACATTACTACCTTTACAGAAAAGAATTTGATGTAAAAAATGAAGATGAATGGATTACTTTTGATGATTGCCGAGATATGGAAATCAAAATTGAAAACAACACTCTTTGTGCCTATTGCAAGGCATACGATAAAGTAACTCATTATATAGATGATGAACTACCGACATTCACACATAAGTGGGGTATTAAACTGACATTACCAATGGAGTTCATTAAGAAGTTTGAAACCATCATTAACTATAAGTTTGAAAAGTTCTGTGAGAAAGCATATGATGAACATCTTGAGTTTTTAAGGTTACAATGGATTAAAAGATTCAAAGAGGAATTGTTGAGTTAATCTTTACACTTTGGCATAATAATTGCATATACCTCAACTGAAACCAATAAAAACAAAGTAATATGGCATTTTTAAGACCTATTAGACACAAACTCCTTCAAGGTGCAACAACCATTGAAGAAATGAGAGCAAGTGAAGTTCGTGTTAATGAAACTCCATATTTGGAACGATATGAAACCGCAAAGAAGTTGTTTGATGAAGATAAAACAATTCTTTATTTTTATTATTTCAGTGATGATGCTGAACAACATAATAGGTTTTATACCTACCCAATAACAAGAGAAACTGTTGAATACTATATGGCAAAGAAATACTATGAAGAGAATAAAAGCCGAATGGGATAAAAAGGAATACGATGTATTTGTTGAATTTGAGGATGTGGATGAAGTATGGGATTGCAAAGATGAATATAACGGAACGATTGTTCTTGTATCACAGAGATACATTTATGGCAATTCAAAACCACAGATTGTAAGAGATATTGAAATATATCTTGATGAATGTGGAGAATTTGATTTAAGTTACGATGAAGATGGTTTCCATTTGTGGATTGGTGTCGCAGTTGAATAACTAAATAAACCTCAACTATGAATAAGATAGTAGCATATAAAGAATGTAAATGTGGTGCAGTAACATTTTTCTTTGAAGATGGCACAACAAACTCCTGCAAGAAAAGAAACCTCAACAGATTTGGCATCAGTCTCAAAGGAGTTAAGAAAGAGATAGAAAAGGATTGGTGTTGCAATCATTGTATCAATCACTATGGTATAGACATCTGTTCTTGTGGTAGTGGAAAAAGATACGATAAATGTTGTGGCACTCCTATGGAGACATTAGGAACGCAGTACGATGGTTTCAGTCAAATCCTTAAAAACTATGCACGATGATTAGCGAAAGGATAAATAAAATTAAAGCATTAAAAGAATCTATCAAAAAGGAAGAAGATGATTTGAAAGATGTTATCTTCTCTACCATAGATAGAGTTGTCACAATGCAAGTCGCAAAGAAAGTAGGTAAACTTATGCACATTGTCAATTTTAGTGACATAAGTGGAAAGGTGTGGTCAGCAGATTACTATCTATTGGAACACAATGCCAAAATGCTTAAAGACAAGTTGAAAGATAAGAATGGCATAGAGTGTTATGACTACATAATAAATCTGCCGAAGTCCAAAACGAAGTTAGGTAATTATGAAATTAAATACTATATAACGGATTGGTTCGGTTTTAGGCACGAAATGAAATACCCTTGCAACAACGAATACATTGATAAACTCATTAGCGAATTAAAATAGTTATGGCAGAAGATAAGAATAAGGTTGAAATAACCACAAAGGATTATATCCATTTCCAAAGATTGGAAGAATTTGTCTCAAACTT
>JAEIGA010006528.1_pt1 | contig 17763 bp, 14 predicted proteins | sample 9270691 | NCBI WGS metagenome assembly JAEIGA01 (sample SAMN17057246, study PRJNA624740) | gut metagenome | biome: biome; isolation source: fecal sample | host: Bos grunniens | place: China: Xizang | collected 2019 | reverse complement strand
CAGCTTCATGTTTCACAGTGACTGCTGCTAATCTTGAAGAAGGATTGCAATATCTCACAACACAAAAAGCTCCTTACGTACTTAAAGCCGACGGCCTTGCAGCAGGCAAAGGTGTTCTCATCATAGATTCATTGGAAGAAGCACAAAACGAATTGAAAGACATGCTCTCAGGCAAGTTCGGTTCCGCATCTGCTAAGGTCGTCATCGAGACTTTCTTGAAAGGTATTGAAGTATCAATGTTTGTCTTGACTGACGGTGAACATTATGTCGTTCTTCCTGAAGCTAAAGACTACAAACGCATCGGTGATGGCGATACAGGCTTGAATACTGGCGGCATGGGCGCAGTTTCTCCAGTTCCTTTCGTGACTCCAGAATTCGTTGAGAAAGTAGAAAATAGAATCATAAAACCAACAATCAAAGGTCTCAAAGAAGAAAACATCGATTATAAAGGATTCATCTTCATCGGTTTGATGAATGTTGAGGGCGACCCTTACGTCATTGAATATAATGTAAGAATGGGCGACCCTGAAACAGAAGGCGTCATGACACGTATCGACTCCGACTTGGTAGCATTGCTCGACGCTTGCGCTCAAGGCAAATTGAATGAAGTTGAATATCAGACATCAAAGAATACTTCTGTGACAGTTATGCTTGTCTCAGGCGGCTATCCTGAAGATTATAAAAAAGGCATGGTGATGACCGGATTCGAAGAATTGTCAGATTGCATCATCGCTCATGCTGGCACAAAATTCAACGACAAAGGCGAAGTTGTTACATCAGGCGGCCGTGTCATCGCTGTGACAGCTCATGGAAAGAATATTGAAGAAGCAAGAGCTAAGGCTTATCAGAATGTAGAAAAGATTAAGTTTGAAGGCGTCAACTATCGTCACGACATCGGTCTCGATTTGATGAATCTCTAAGATAATGCTGAGTTTTTTTAAAAATAGTTATATCTCGCAACAGATAGCTGTTGTAGTAATAGCACTCGTTTTATGGTTGCCGGCTTTTATCACGAAGTCGGCATTCATACCGGGTGAATCACAGACACCTTTATATAATATAATAGTATCACTTCTAGGCTTCTCTCCGTTTTTGCTGAACGTATTAGCATTCATTGTCTATCTGCTTTCAGTATTTCTTTTTAATTCGATGCTCTCGGCAAACCGGCTTGTCTCTAAATATAGTACTATTGGGGCATTTTCCTTCGTAGTGATGTTGTGCTGCTCGCCAGAACTGCATTCGTGTTATCCTTTCATCTTTGCATGTCCTTTCATTCTGATGGCGATGCATACTTTATTTCTTATATATCAGACAGATGCGCCTGAGAATTATATGATGAACATCGGATATTTTATCGGGATAGCATCTTTGTTCTATTATCCTTCTACATTTCTTATAATATGGGTACTGTTGTCATTTCTTATTTTTAAGTTTAAAGGTATAAGATTATTCTTGATACCGATAGTGGGATTTTTGATAATAAATGCTTTGTTACTTGGTATAAGTTTCATGTTTGGAAGATATGAAATTCTCATTGATTCATATTCGCATTTTTTTAGGAATATAAGTTTCTCCTTTGAATTGACAGGACTTAACAAAACATTATTGATTGTCGGGGGGATATTGTTTTTAATTTCATTGTTGAGAACTATAGGCAACAAAAGTTCCGACAAAGGAACCAATGTTAGGAAAAGGATAGGAGTGTCGTTATTATTGACGGTATTTGCCATAGTAATATTCTTTATGCAGAAGCCATTGATGAACAACGCGTTAATTTTTATGATGTTTGCTATGTTTTATGCAATAACGCTATCCGACATCAGGAAATCGAGGATTGCGAATATCATAATGATAGCGTTTTTAATATTTGTTTTGGCGACACAATATTTACCATTATTTTCAACAATATGAATCTTATATCACATTATACAGAAGCACTTATTGAAGCAGGTTGCGACGAAGCGGGCCGTGGATGTCTGGCAGGCCCTGTAGTAGCTGCTGCTGTTATCTTGGATAGAAACAAAGACTATCCTATGTTGGATGATTCCAAGAAACTTACCGAGAAACAACGTAATAAGTTGAGAAACGTGATAATGGAAGAAGCACTTGCTTATGGGATTGGGATAGTAGATAACAAAGAAATAGACGATATTAATATTCTTAATGCATCATTTCTGGCAATGCATAGAGCCATCGAACAATTAAAGGTTAAGCCAGAATTTCTGCTCATCGACGGCAACCGTTTCAATCCATATAAAGACGTCAAGCATCAATGTATAGTAGGAGGCGACGCCAAATATCAGTCGATAGCTGCAGCATCAATATTGGCTAAGACAACAAGAGATGCCATGATGGAAGAATATGACCTTCAATATCCTGTATATAACTGGAAGAAAAACAAAGGATATCCGACATTAGAACACAAAAACGCCGTTGCGGAATATGGCACGACGCCATTGCATAGGATGACTTTTAATATGACTATACAACTGAAACTCTTTTAGAGAATTTATTGGTAAAAAGAGAGCTTATTTATAGTGTTTTATTCTTTGAATATCTTAAAATAAAAAAATAAAATATCTTTCATTTATCAATAAAGTTTTGTAATTTTGCAAACCATAGCGGGATATTCATACTTCCGCTTATTACGTTGTTTATAAAAAAACTTTTTTTCAATGAAAAAGACTAAATACATTTTTGTGACCGGAGGCGTTACGTCATCCTTAGGTAAAGGAATTATTTCCTCATCATTAGCTAAGTTGTTACAAGGCAGAGGATTTTCTGTAACTATTCAAAAACTCGACCCTTATATCAACATTGACCCAGGTACATTGAACCCATACGAACATGGTGAATGTTATGTGACTGAAGACGGTGCTGAGACAGACCTCGACCTTGGTCACTATGAACGTTTTTCAAACACAAATACATCTCAGGCAAATAGCGTTACAACTGGTAGAATATACCAAAGCGTTATCAACAAAGAAAGAAAAGGTGAATATCTAGGTTCAACAGTACAGGTGGTTCCTCATATCACCGATGAGATTAAGAGATGTGTACAACTTCTCGGTCATACAGGAAAATATGATTTCGTTATCACAGAAATAGGCGGAACAGTAGGCGACATCGAATCACTTCCTTTCGTTGAAGCTATCCGTCAGATGCGCTGGGAAATGGGACAAGACTCTGTGGTCATACACCTCACACTCGTTCCTTACCTTTCAGCTGCACAAGAACTTAAAACCAAACCAACTCAACATTCAGTTAAGTCATTGCAAGAACAAGGTGTTCAGCCAGACATCATCGTATGCCGCTGCGAAAAACATCTTACTGAATCAATCAAATCTAAGATTGCTTTGTTCTGTAATGTTGAAAAGACCTCTGTCATCGAATGCATCGATGCTGATTCAATCTATGACGTACCAGTATTGATGATGAAAGAAGGTCTCGACAAAGAAGTTCTCAGAAAGACTAACACACAATATGAAGGTGAAGCCGATATCGAAAATTGGAAACAGTTCTTACAACGTCTTCATAATCCAAAACATGAAATAACAGTAGCTTTGGTTGGTAAATATGTAGAGTTGAAAGACGCATATAAATCAATCCGCGAAGCTTTGATACACGGCGGTGTAGCTAACGAGACAAAAGTTCATATCAAGAGCATCCACAGTGAAGAAATTACAAGAGAAAACGCTAAAGACATTCTCGCTGGCGTTGACGGTATCTTGGTAGCTCCAGGCTTCGGCAGCAGAGGCGTTGAAGGTAAAATCAATGCTGTTGAATATGCACGTGTTAACAATATTCCTTTCATGGGTATATGCCTCGGCATGCAATGCGCTGTCATAGAATTTGCAAGAAACGTCCTCGGTTATACCGATGCTCACTCACGCGAAATGGACAATGACACTAAACATCCTGTCATCGACATCATGGCTGAACAAAAGAATATCGTTAACATGGGCGGAACAATGCGTCTCGGTGCTTATCCATGTAAGGTTACAGAAGGTTCAAATCTTCATAAGGCATACGGCGAGACCATGATATCAGAACGTCACCGCCATCGTTATGAATTCAACAATGCTTATATCGAAGAATTCAAAAAACACGGCATGAAGATTACAGGTATCAATCCAGACACTAACCTCGTTGAGGTAGTGGAAGTGGAAGGTCACCCATGGTATGTGGCATCACAATACCATCCAGAATATAAGAGCACTGTAGCAAAACCACATCCTATGTTTGTAGGTTTTGTGAAAGCTATGCTCGAATATAGCGGAAAATAATCAATAAAACGTCAAATTTTATCATTGAAAAAACAAGTGCAAAGTAATGTAAATATCATATTTATGTTACTTTTGCACGTTAATTAATAAGGTTAAATATATGGATAAAAATTCTCTTATTGGTATCATCTTGATATTAGGAGTATTGATTGGTTGGTCAGTATGGATGACACCATCAAAAGAAGAACTTGCACAACAACGTCACATCCAGGACTCTATCAACAAAGTCAATAGGGAACGTTTCGTGAGAGACTCTATCAGCATGGCTGAAGCAATGGCTGTAATGAACACAACATCAGAAAATCAAAAACATGATGCTTCATTTTTAGAACGTTATGCACAATATGGTTCTTTTGCTAGCGCTTCACAAGGCGAAGACAAAACTTGGGTGCTCGAAAATGAATTGCTTAAAATAGACCTCTCATCAAGAGGCGCTTATGTCAAGACAATAGAACTCAAAGACTATAAAACATACGATTCTCTTCCTTTGATAGGCTTCGATGAAGAGACATCAAGATTCAACCTCGAATTCGTAGCAGATGGCAAAGGCCTCAATTCCTATGACCTCTATTTTGAACCTTACATCAACGGATATTTATACGAAGGCGGCGAAAACATCAATGTAGGAAATAAAGATTCCTTAATAGTTTCTTTACGTGCATACGCCTCCGACTCAGAAGGTAACAAGAGCATGGACAAATACCTTGAATTCCGTTATACAATGTATAAAGACCAATACATGGTCGGATTTGACATCGTTACCAACAACCTTAAAGGTATCATCCCAGCTAACACTCGTTTCATGACAATGGACTGGGCTGTAGATGTTCTTAAACAAGAAAAAGCCAGCGACCGTTTGAACTTCGAGACAATATATTATATGTATGCCAACAACGACGTTGAAGCTCTTTCTAAGACAGAAGTCGCTGATGAAGAAAAAGAATTGCGTTCAGGTGTGAAATGGGTTTCTTTTAAACAGAAATTCTTCAGCTACGCTCTTATCTCTAAAGACAATTTCAATGATGCATTCGTTGAATTACATACTAAATCAAGACCATCAAACTCTCGCTACCAAAAATCAATGAGCACAATCATTGACGTTCCTTTCGATGGCTTGAACGAAGACAATAAGATAGAAATGTCATATTACTTCGGACCTAACAGCTTTAAAGTCATGAAACAATATGATTTAGGTCTTGAAGAACAAATTCCATTAGGCGGCAAGTTGATTTCATGGATTAACAAATATATCGTTATCAACGTATTCAATTGGTTGGGCCATTATGGTTGGAGCTATGGTGTAGTTATCCTGATTTTGACTCTCATCATCAAGATATGTTTGATGCCTATCGCATTCAAGTCATATATGTCAACAGCTAAGATGCGCGTCTTGAAACCAGAGATTGACGCTATAAACGAAAAATATCCTAAACAGGAAGACGCCATGAAGAAACAACAAGCTATCATGGATCTTTACAAAAAAGCTGATGCAAGTCCAATGTCGGGATGTCTCCCAATGTTATTGCAATTCCCTATCTTGATTGCGATATTCCGTTTCTTCCCATCAAGTATCGAATTACGCCAACAATCATTCTTATGGGCAGACGACTTGTCAACATACGACAGCATTCTGGATTTGCCATTCAACATTCCATTCTACGGCGACCACGTAAGTTTGTTCACATTATTGATGACAGCATCAACATTGCTTTATACATATATTAATAACAAGCAAATGCAACAAACACAAGGTAACCAAACAATGCCAGGAATGACTTTGATGTTGTATCTCATGCCAATTATCTTCCTCGGTGTCTTCAATAGCTACTCAGCAGGTTTAAGTTACTATTACCTCTTAGTCAACTTGTTCACATTCTTACAAATGTACATCTTCAAAATCAGCATCAACGAAGATAAACTTCGCAGAAAAATTGAACAAGCTAAGAAAAAACCTGTAAAGAAATCTAATTTCCAAAAGAGATTGGAAGAAATACAGAAACAACAGCAACAACAAATGAGAAGATAAATGATGACTAAAGTCGAAAGACTAAAGGCTAGAGTCTAAATATGAAGGACTAAAGAATTCTTTGGTCCTTTTTTTTATGTACTGTGGAAAATATACACATGGTGTGGAATTTCACAAAGTTTATAAATACATAATATATGTAATATCAATGTTATATTTATTGGTATAATCGTTGCAAACACTTATTTTATTAAATAAATATATATGGAGAAAGTGAATTTTATAATCAAACACAAGAAAATTATTATCTCAGTTGTTTTATTTGCTATTGTTGCAGCTATCATTATAGATTTTTTAGGCAGAGAAGAACCAGAAGAAATTTATCCTGTTGTTACTGTTGAGAAGGTTAAACAGGACGACGTTGCTATTTACGGCGAATATGTGGGACGTATCAGAGCGCAGCAGTTCGTTGAGATAAGAGCTCGTGTTGAAGGTTATCTCGAAAATATGTTATTTGAAGAAGGAACATATATCAGTAAAAACCAACTTCTTTTTATCATAAGTCAGGATAGATACAAGGCTAGAGTAGATAAAGCTAAGGCGCAACTTAACAAAGATATGGCTCAAGCTCGTAAGGCAGAGCGCGATTTAGAAAGAATCAGACCTTTGTATGAACAGAATGCAGCCAGTCAGCTTGACTTGGACAATGCCATTGCAGCATACGAGACAGCTAAAGCTTCAGTATCTATGAGTGAAGCCGATTTGTATCAGGCTGAACTGGAACTAAGTTATACAACCGTCAACTCTCCGATTTCAGGATATATATCAGAAAGTGAAGTCGATTTGGGAACATTGGTAGGACCTTCGTCAAAATCGCATCTTGCCACAATTATCAAGATGGATACTGTTTTAATAGATTTCAGCATGACAGCTCTAGACTATCTTAAATCTAAAGAAAGAAACGTTGAACTAGGACAAAAAGACACCACTCGTTCATGGCAGCCTCATGTAACGATAACATTAGCAGACAATACAATATATCCATATCAAGGACTTGTTGATTTTGCAGCGCCACAGGTTGATGAGCTAACAGGTACATTCTCGGTAAGAGCAGAGATGACCAATCCTAACAGAGCATTGTTGCCAGGACAATTTACCAAGGTGAAACTACTTTTGGATGTTAGAGAAAACGCCAATGTGGTTCCTCTGAAATCTGTTGAAATTGAGAAAGGAGGCGCTTATATCTATGTGTTGCGTTCTGATGCAACCGTTGAGAGAAGATTCATTGAAATAGGTCCTGAAATAAATAACAACGTCGTTGTTGAGAGAGGTCTCAGCGCTGGAGAGTTTATCGTTACCGAAGGATATCACAAGTTGAATCCTGGTGACAAGGTGGAGTTTTATATCAATAATTAAGGAGGTTATTTATGAAAGTTTCGTTTTTTATAGATAGGCCTGTCTTTTCAATAGTTATATCGATTTTGATAGTAATATTAGGCTTTATCGGCTTGACAATGTTGCCTATTGATCAATATCCACAAATAACGCCGCCAGTAGTAAAAATCAGCGCTACATATCCTGGAGCAAGTGCTCTTACTGTGGCTCAGGCAGTTGCAACTCCAATAGAACAGCAGCTCAACGGAACTCCTGGTATGCTATATATGGAATCGTCAAGTTCCAACTCTGGAAGCTTCTCAGCTTCTGTTACATTCGATATTGGAACAGATCCTGAATTGGCTGCTGTAGATATTCAGAACAGAATCAAACTGGCTGAGTCACGGCTCCCTGCAGAAGTGGTGCAAAACGGCATCAATGTAGAACGTCAGTCACCGAGCCAGCTTATGACTGTATGTCTAACGTCATCAGACCCAAAATTCGACGAGATATATCTTAGCAACTTTGCTACACTCAACGTCCTAGACCTTATCAGACGAATACCAGGAGTAGGTAGAGTATCCAATATAGGAAGCCGTTATTATGCGATGCAGATATGGGTGCAGCCTGACAAACTAGCGAGTTATGGACTCACCATTGCCGACCTTCAAAAAAGTTTGAAAGACCAGAATAGAGAATCAGCTGCCGGTGAATTAGGCAAGGCTCCTATGACAGGAATAGATGTTACCACACCTATCACCACACAAGGACGTCTCTCTACTGTAGGTCAATTTGAAGAGATAGTGTTAAGAGCCAATCCTGACGGATCATTGATAAGATTGCGCGACGTGGCGAGAATCTCGTTAGAAGCTCAGTCATATAACACCGAAAGTGGTATCAATGGAGAGAATGCAGCCGTAATGGGAATATATATGTTGCCAGGAGCTAACGCAGTTGAAGTTGCTGGTAAAGTAAAAGAATTGATGGAAGAAATAAGCAAAAACTTCCCTGAAGGAATGAGTTATAAGATTCCTTTCGATATGACAACATATATATCTGAGTCAATATCTGAAGTTTACAAGACTTTGTTTGAAGCTTTGCTGCTTGTCATCCTCGTTGTTTTCCTTTCATTACAAAGCTGGAGAGCCACTGTCATTCCATTGGTAGCAGTACCAATTTCATTGATAGGAACATTCGGCTTCATGTTGATATTCGGTTTTTCTTTAAACATATTAACATTATTAGGTCTAGTCCTGGCAATCGGTATTGTGGTTGACGATGCCATTGTTGTGGTGGAAAATGTAGAACGTATTATGGAGCAAGAACATCTGTCGCCATACGAAGCGACAAAGAAAGCGATGGAGACACTCGTAAGTCCGCTTATTGCAACTTCATTAGTGCTTGCCGCAGTATTCTTGCCTGTAAGTTTCCTCGCTGGAATAACTGGTATTTTATACAGACAATTCACCATAACAATTGTTGTCTCTGTATTGATTTCCACTGTTGTTGCTCTAACTTTAAGTCCGGTAATGTGTTCATTGATATTAAAACCTAAAACTAATGAAAAACCTAACTTCATTTTCAGAAATATCAATAAGTTCTTATTAAAAGGTGAAGAGTATTACGGTGGAGCAATATTAAAAATCGTTAAGAATCCAAGAAGGATGCTGTTATGGTTTGGTTTAGTCCTGATTTCAATAGTAGCTCTTAATAAACTCATTCCAACAAGTTTCCTTCCTGTTGAAGACCAAGGATATTTCAAGGTAGAGTTAGAGCTGCCAGAGAATGCTACATTGGAGCGCTCACGTATCGTTGCAGACAGAGCTGTCGACTATCTAATGTCACTCGATGAAGTTGAATATGTACAAAGCGTTGTCGGTTCAAGTTCTCGCGTTGGAACAAGCCAATCGGCAACAGAACTAACTGTTATTTTAAAACCATGGGAAGACAGAGACGAGACCACTATACAAGACATCATGGATAAGGTGAGAAAAGAATTTTCCAGATATCCAGAAGCGAAAGTTTATTTGTCGCTGCCTCCTGTCATCCCTGGTCTCGGTTCATCTGGAGGTTTTGAGATGCAGCTCGAAGCACGTTCTGAAGCAACCTTCGAAAACCTTGTCAATGCAACAGATAGCTTGATGTATTACGCTTTAAAACGTAAGGAGCTTTCCAGTTTGTCAACATCGTTGAAGTCAGATATCCCTCAGATTTATTTTGATGTTGATAGAGACAAGGCCAGACTTGCAGGTGTTCCTATGACTGAGATTTTCTCTACAATGAAGGCATACACAGGAAGCGTTTATGTTAATGACTTCAACCTCTTCAACAGAGTATATCGTGTTTACATACAAGCTGAAGCCGATTATCGTCAGTCGCAGAACAATATCAACCTTTTTTATGTGAGAGGCGCCAACAAGACAATGATACCGCTCACATCATTAGGCAGCACTTCATACACTACAGGTCCAGGAAGCATATCGCGATTCAATATGTTCAATAGCGTGGTTGTAAGAGGACAAGCTGCACAAGGCTACAGCACTGGTGAAGCAATGAAAGTCATGGAAGAGATTGTCAATACTCATCTTCCTAAAAATATTGCTGTTGAATGGAGCGGTCTCTCATATCAGGAGAAACAGGCCGGAGGCAAGATAGCAATAGTTTTGGCATTGGTATTCGTCTTCGTATTCTTGTTCCTTGCCGCACTATATGAAAGTTGGTTGGTACCAATAGCAGTTTTATTATCATTACCAATAGCAGTTCTAGGTTCATATTTTGGAGTATGGGTATGCGGTCTTGAAAACGACATCTATTTCCAGATCGGACTCGTTATGCTGATGGGCCTCGCTGCGAAAAACGCCATCCTTATTGTTGAGTTTGCAAAAGAAATGGTGGATAAAGGAGAAGACGTGGTACAAGCTGCCGTTATGGCGACACGCCAAAGATTCCGTCCTATCTTGATGACATCATTAGCCTTCATATTAGGACTGATACCATTGGTGCTGTCAAATGGTCCTGGCTCAGCTAGCCGTCACGCAATAGGAACGGGGGTTTTCTTCGGTATGATATGCGCAGTAATATTCGGCGTCATCATGGTTCCTTTCTTCTTCGTCCTAGTTTATAAAATCAAAAACAAATTTAAAAAATCTGTGCGATGAAAAAATATCTTCTTATAATAATGTCAGCATTGCTTCTATCATCTTGCAAGATAGGGAAGAAGTACACCAAACCTGAATTTGATATGCCGAATGTATTCGTGGCTTACACTCAGGACAGCAGTTGTTTTGCAGATATGAAATGGTGGGATATTTATGCCGACACCAACTTGCGGAATCTCATAGATTATACTTTAGAGAACAATAAAGACATGAAGATTGCTGTCGCTAAGGTAAAGGAAATGGCTGCTCGAAAGAAGATAAATCAAGCCGACTTTTTCCCTCAAATAAATGCAAATGTTTATGGTCAGGACGAAAAACTCAACTATCAAGGTAATTATAGCACACCTCATGACATAGAATACGGACTTAAAGCTAATATAAGTTGGGAACTTGATTTATGGGGAAACCTCCGATGGGCAAACGACGCTGCCATTGCAGAATATGTCTCTACTATAGAAGGACAAAAAGCATTGATGATGAGTCTCGTTGCTGAAGTGGCAGAAATATATTTTGAACTTATAGCTTTAGATAATGAGCTACTTATTGTCAAGCAGACACTCAGCGCAAGAGAGGAAAGCGTACGTCTTGCCAAGATTCGTTTTGAAGGAGGCCTTACTAGTGAGACTTCTTATCAACAAGCAAAACTGGAATATGCAAAAAAAGCCACATTAGTTCCAGACTTAGAGAAAAAAATCGCGATGAAGGAAAACGAGATTCTGGCATTGTCGGGGTGTTTTCCTAGGAGAGTAGTAAGAACGGAAACACTAACCAACTTGGTATTGCCTGATACCATTCCAGCAGGATTGCCTTCACAGTTGCTAGAAAGAAGACCAGACGTGAGAAAAGCAGAACAGAAACTCATAGCAGCAAATGCCAAAGTAGGAGTGAGCTATACAAATATGTTTCCTAAAATAGCTTTGACATCAAATCTAGGTTTCGAGACAGACAAATTCGCTACGTTATTATCGTCCCCAATGTTTTTCATAAGTTCAAATCTGTTGTCACCTGTATTCAGTTTCGGAAAGAACAAAGCAAAATATAAGGCTCAACTCGCAGTATATGAACAAGAATGTTATAACTATGAAAAAGTTGTATTGTCTGCTTTTTATGATGTGATGAATGCTTTGGTGGAATTTGACAAGATGAAAGAGATATATGAGACCAGATTGCTACTTGAGCAATCAGCTAAGGTCACGATGGATTTGGCACAACTTCAATATATTAATGGTGTAATAGGCTACCTTGATGTGTTGGACGCACAAAGAAATTATTTTGATGCACAGATAAGTCTTAGCAATGCATACCGCGACAAGCAAATCACCATGGTTAAATTGTACAAAGCCTTAGGTGGAGGGTATTAAAGAACTCTAGAACTTTAGAACTTTAGAATTCTAGAATTCTAGAGTTCTAAAGTTCTAAAGTTCTTAATTAAGTCCTAGCATTTTATATCCCATATCGTTCAGTTGCACTGCCATTCCCATAAGATACATCTGATGCAAGCATTCCAGGTAAGCCTCAACAGCAGCTTTGGTTCCTGGCTCAATATTTTGGTTGCGTAAGAAAGTATTTGTGATACAAGCGCATTCTGCAACGATGTCTGTTATCTTCTTGCATTTCTCTTCATCAAACTCAAGCACTTCTTCAAGAATATATTCATCCATTTCGTCGAAGCCTCTTTGTTTGCGGAGTGTTTCGTATATGTCATCTTTATCGGCATATTTTTCCCAATCGAGGTCCCAATATTTAGCCATAGCCATACCGACGAACATAATCCATCCAAGAGAAACCATTGGGTATTCATTATATTCTCTAACGCCGTCAGGCATATATGCCGTCAGGATGTTCTGCCATTTATCTTCAATATCTTGACAAATAGGGAAACGTTCTCCAACTACACCTTCCTGACGAAGATATTGTAACAATAATACTTTTAATTTATCTCCAAAGTTTTCCATAATTGATATTTTATTTTATGATTTTCCTTTCGTAATTCCAATCGTAATTATTTACAAATTTACGAAATATCTCGGATTATATAACAAAATAAGCAATTAATATTAAGGCAAAAAAAGATCGTCTAAACAAATTAGACGACCTTATTTATATTTATGTTTTCTGATTTCAGTCTGTTAATCAATAGTTGTCTCTTCTTGGTTCGAAGTATGCTTGTGGATGTACGCATGCAGGGCAAGCTTTAGGAGCTGATTTGCCTTTGTGAACGTAACCGCAGTTACGGCATTGCCATTCTATTTCTTCATCACGTTCAAATACTTGTCCAGCTTCGACGCGAGCGAGCAAGCGACGGTAACGTTGTTCGTGGAAAGCTTCAACTTCTGAGATTTTTCTCCATGCTGTTGCTATTGCAGGAAAGCCTTCTTCGTCAGCGATGCGTGCGAATTCTGGATATAAGTCAGCCCATTCTTCATTTTCGCCTTCTGCTGCAGCGCGTAAGTTTTCCATTGTATCGCCAATAACGCCAGCAGGATAACATGCTGTAATTTCCACCATGCCACCTTCCAAGAATTTGAAAAAGCGTTCGGCATGTTCTTTTTCTTGTTCTGCTGTTTCTTCGAATACAGCTGCTATTTGTTCGTATCCTTCTTTACGGGCTTTTGATGCGAAGAATTTATAACGTGAACGTGCTTGTGATTCTCCAGCAAATGATTTCAAAAGATTTTTTTCTGTTTCTGTTCCTTTTACGCTTTTCATGATTTAATGTTTTTTTAAGTTATGAATTATTTATTTAACAAATCTTCTTTCAGAATGTTTTAAGTAATCAGATTTTTTACAGTTCAACTTTCCATAATCCGTGTAGGTTACAGTATTCATAAACAGCTGTAGCTTTAGCATCTCCTAGACATACTTCAGCAACTGGTTCATCGTTGAGATTGATGCGAATGCCACCTTTGTCTGTCTCAACGTAGATGAATGCGATGTGATGTTCTGGAAGCATTGGATGATGTACGCTGCCCACTTCAATTCTGAGACGGTTGCCTTCTAGCTGTGTCACGACTGGAATATGTTTCTCACCGCTTGCTTCAACAGTGTTAGGAACTAGCTCTTCCATCTTTTCGCCGCAGCATACTACAGGTACATTTTTATCAACTATCTTTTCAATTACATTACCACAATGATTGCATTTATAAAATTTTGTTGCCATAATATTCAAGTTTTATTAAGTTTTTATTTAGTTTTTTATCGAGAGATTTTCTCTCTTTAACGATGCAAAGATATAATGATTTTTCATATTGCACAAACAGATAATTTCGATGCAAATATCGATTTTGTCGATTTTTGTAGAATGTCATAATAATTTTACCTATATCATGTTATGGTTTTCTATTTAAAATACCAAAATATTGTGATATTTCATATTATGTAATCGTTGTATTTTTGCAATGTCTAAAAGATAATGAAGTCATCCCCTTTCTTCGTTATCATGCCATAATGACAAAATGGTTTAATGTTTAATGAATTAAGTTTTTTACAAAAATAGGCTGTTCTTCTCCAGGACAGCCTTTTATTTATATAGATATAAGTCAACCAGTTCAACTCCTTAATTCCTTAATCTAATTTATCTATTTCTTTTACTAAATTGTCTATAAGTTTATTCTTTAAATCATAAAGAGCATCAGAAATGTCACATTTATAATAATGTGGGTTGATGAGACGTTTCTGAGTGTCATCAAGGTGAGCGAGGTTGTCTTTGTAATATGCTTGTTTCTCTTGTATAGTTCTGTCTTGATATATTATCTCGCCATCTTTTACTATTTGCTGCTGTAAAGTGCGGAACTCGTATTTTCCTTCTTCAAAAGTCATCGACTTGAATCTGTCGCGTTCGTCACGCAATGTTATTGTTTTTCCTGCTTCAATATCTTTTGATAAGTCATCGCCGCGAAGGCAAGTGACATCAACCTTGAATCTTCCGTTCTGAATTATTCTGTATGTGATTTGGAATCCTGGGTTGATAAGTTTTATCCTATCTTCAGAACGTTTCAAAACAGGCATATCATCAATTTGAACTAGCTTGAAAACATTGCCGAAACAAGGGTTATGTTTGCTTGTAGCGATTGCATCACCAACGCCGTAAGAATCAACTTTACATCCTTGACGTTCCAATTCAGTGATGAGATATTCATCCAATGCGTTAGTTGCAAATATCTTACAATTCTTAAGACCTGCTTCGTCGAGCATTTCTCTACATTTCACTGAGAGATATGTCAAGTCTCCGCTATCAAGTCTGATGCCGTATCCGTAAGGGTAATTATCATCAATGCCGTTTTCTTTAAAAGCCTTGATTGCGTTTTTGACGCCGCATCTCAAAGTATCGTAGGTATCGATTAATAATATAAGGACTTCTGATTTGTGAGTTTTGATATATGTGTCAAAAGCGGCGAATTCACCTTTTATGCTGCATCCGAATGAAGTGACATAACTATGAGCCATAGTTCCTGTTGGCGGAAAACCGAATTTTGTTCCTGATATGATATTTGAGCTGTTGGCACATCCACCGATGAAAGCAGCTTTGCCTCCATAAATAGCAGCCCAAGGACCATGAGCGCGACGGCTTCCGAATTCGCTTACAGGCTTATTGGTGCTTCTTGTGACGCGTGAGGCTTTGGTTGCCACAGCCATCTGATGGTTCATGATGCTGAGTAGGGGAGTCTCGAGAACTTGGCCTTCAATGATAGGAGCTTCAATTGTTATTATAGGTTGTGTTGGGAACGCAATTTCACCTTCACGCATGGCATAAACATTACCTGTGAATTTCATATTTGCGAAATATTGACGCACTTCTTTGTAATCATCTCCAGGAAGGAACTGTTCAAAGAAACTCTCATCACCGCAGTTAATACCTTTAATAACTTCCAAGACTTCCGTTATTCCGCTCACGACTGCCCAGTTGTTTGTGTCTGGCGCTTTTCTGTAGAAAAGATTGAAAACAGCACGTTTGTCTTTCATTCCGCTTTCAAAGAATGACTTTCCCATTGTATATTGGTACTTGTCGGAGCAATAAGAGATATTCAAATCCATATCAAAGAATCTTTTTATAAACAAAAAGACTGACTTGATTAAGCCAGTCTCATTTAATTTTGTGATCCGGTTGGGATTCGAACCCAAGACCCACAGCTTAGAAGGCTGTTGCTCTATCCAGCTGAGCTACCGAACCATCGCTTTTGCGTTTGCAAAGATACAAATTTTTATTTAATTGCAAACAAAAAAAACAATATTTTTTTAAAATATTTTATCTTGTTGAAAATCAATAATTAAAGTTGTTTATATATAATAAACAGCTTGCTGGGCTTTTGATTTTTTGACGTTTAATGTGCTTCCTTGGAATATAGCTTCATTCAATTCCACCACAGCCACGTATGCTTCTGAATCATTTGGCATCTCCACAAAACCATAACATTTCGAGCGATTGGTGTCTCTATCCATAATAACCTTAGCTGAATCTACTTTTCCAAATTTACTGAAAAGAGCTGTTAAATCCTCTGCTCTGGTATCAAATCCTAAATTAGCTACAAAAATTTTCATAAATTGCTTAATAAAATAGTTTGGTCTTAAATATAATTGAACTGCAAATTTAAATAATTAATCAATATAATATTATTTTTTAATAAAAAAAGGGAGCCATGCTCCCTTGTGCTGATAATCATACTGTTATGATTTTATTTCATGATTTCTAATATTTTTTTTACAATATCAGTATTTTCCATTATGCCGCTAAAGTTCTCAGAACCCGGTCCGAAAGCAAAAAGTGGAACCAAAAGAGGAGAGTGGCTGCCTGTAGAAAACTTGAAATATGTCTCTGTATAATGTCCATTAGGATCTACCATTGTAAGTCCTCCTGTCTCATGGTCAGCTGTTACAATAACTAATGTATTTCCGTCTTTCTCTGCAAAATCCAATACTTTATTAATTGTATTGTCAAAATCGTGCATTTCATTAACAAGATAAGTTGAATCTGAATTGTGCGCTGCAAAGTCTATTTGAGAACCTTCAATCATCAGGAAAAAACCAGTTTTGCTCTTGCTGAGTTTTTCCAATGCCAAGACAGAAGCGTCTGGAAGAAAATTGCCGCGTGTAGGGTAGGATGGAAGATGATCGTCGGATGCTAGAATCATTATTTTATCATCATTGCTAATATTAATTAATGTATCGTAATAATTCCAACCTTCAGAAACCATTTTATCGATAAAATTGAGTCCGTCTTTTCTTTCTGTGAAATGTTTCCTGCCACCACCAATTAATATATCAACTTTATCGCTTGCTGCGAAATCCATTGCAATTTCTTCATAGTTGTTTCTGTTTATATTTTTAGCGACAAAAGAAGCAGGCGTAGCATGTGTGATATAAGAAGTAGCAATCACACCTGTTTTCATGCCTTTTTCTGAAAGTATTTCTAAGATACTTGGGACAGGAATGCTGTCGGAATTCATTCCAATCATGCCGTTATTTGTCTTGTGACCTGTTGCTATTGCAGTGCCTCCTGCAGCGGAATCCGTAATTTTGTGAGATTTTGAGTAGGTTTTTACTAGTCCAGTGATAGGGAAACGCTCAAATGAGGTGTTTTTTTCTGATGTCAACATGGCCGCATACACCTGAGGAGTGCTCATTCCATCGCCAATCATCAGTATGATATTTCTTGGTTTTTGACTCTGATTTTTGCATGAAGAACCATCTTTATTATAAGCACAAGAATTTGACAATAAGATAGTTAAGATTGATAATACTGATATTAAAACGTACTTTTTCATAATGAGATTATTTATACGCAAAGTTATTCATTTCTTTAGAAAAATGAAAAAAAACAAAAAAAATAATTTTTTTTCAAAAAAATGTTGGAGATATAAAAAAAAGATGTACCTTTGCACTCGCAAAACCACGGAACACGGAGAGGTGGGTGAGTGGCTGAAACCAACAGTTTGCTAAACTGTCGTAGCCCCAAAGGCTACCGGGGGTTCGAATCCCCCCT
>JAEIGA010006527.1_pt1 | contig 17763 bp, 13 predicted proteins | sample 9270691 | NCBI WGS metagenome assembly JAEIGA01 (sample SAMN17057246, study PRJNA624740) | gut metagenome | biome: biome; isolation source: fecal sample | host: Bos grunniens | place: China: Xizang | collected 2019 | reverse complement strand
ATTTTGAATGAACAAAGCAGAAAGCAAATGATACTACCTATTTATACATACGGCCAGCCTGTCCTTCGCAAGGAGACCGAAGAGATAGATGCCGACTACCCCAACCTGAAGCAGATAATCCAGGACATGTGGGACACGCTGGGCAGAAGCCATGGCGTGGGCCTGGCGGCTCCACAGGTGGGCTTGCCCATACGTCTGGCAATTATCGACCTGGACTGCATCAGCGAGGAAGAACCTCAGTATGAGGGCTACAAGCGCACCTTCATCAACCCCTACATCGAGGAGGTGGACGACTCTGTTATGGAAACCCAGGAGGAGGGCTGTCTCTCCCTGCCAGGCCTTTCCGAGAAGGTGACACGCCCCACACGTATCCGTGTGTCCTATCAGGACGAGAATTTCGAGGAGCACGAGGAGTGGGTGGACGGTTTCCTGGCACGCGTCATGCAGCATGAGTTCGACCATCTGGACGGTGTGGTGTATACCGACCACCTCAAGGGTCTTCGCCGCCAGCTGATGGCACCCAAGCTGAAGCAGCTGCAGAAGGGCATGTTCAGTGCCGACTATAAAGTAAAACCATTGAGGAAATAATAAGAGGCTATACGTCCATGCGCCAACGTTTAATCATAGCTTTCCTGTGTGCTCTTTCGTACGCTACAGTGTGTTTCCCGCAAATCAATACCAACAGGGTAATGCTGATGGGACGCAACGCATTGTATTATGAGGACTACGTTTTGGCCATACAGCGTTTCAACTCTGTGATTTCTTCCAAACCATACCTTGCAGAACCGTATTTCTACCGAGGTCTTGCCAAATTCTATCTTGAAGATTTTGCTGGTGCAGAGACAGATTGCACCCTTGCTCTGGACAGACGCCCCTATACGGCCCAGTACTATACGTTGCGCGGCTTGTGCCGTGTCAACATGGAGATGTACTCACTTGCTGTAGAGGATTATCGTGCTTCACTACAGCAGAACCCAATGGAGAAGAATTGTTGGCACAATATGGTTCTTTGTCTCATGGAACTGGAAGACTATAACGCTGCAGATGAGGCTCTTGACAGCATGATGACGCTATGGCCTCGCGAGTCCTCCCAGTGTACCATGAAGGCGCAGGTGTCGCTTGCCAAGAAGGATACCACATTGGCCGAACTATGGGTGGACAGTGCTCTGGTGCTGGACAAATTCGACGGAGGGGCATGGGGAATGAAGGCTTCGATGCTGGTAAGGAGAGAGGAGTACAGGGATGCAGAAATGGCTTTGGACATGGCAATAATGCAGAAACCTCGCATACCTATCCTCTATGTGAATCGTGCCTTGACACGCTTCCAGCAGAACAACATCCGCGGCGCCATGTCCGACTACGACCAGGCCATCGAGATAGACGCCTCCAACTATGTGGCTCACTACAACCGAGGGCTATTGCGTGCGCAGGTGGGTGACGACAACCGTGCCATCGACGACTTCAATTTCGTTCTCAGCATCGAACCGGACAACATGATTGCCCTCTACAACCGTGCCATTCTCCTTGACCAGACTGGCGATTTTCGTGGGGCAATACGAGATATCAGTACCGTCATAGAAGAGTACCCCCAGTTTTGGGCAGGTTACAGCCAGCGTGCCGCCATCCTTCGCAAGATAGGCGATACCTATGGTGCGGAGCGCGACGAGTTCAAGGTGCTCAAGGCACAGATGGAAGCACGTACTGGAGCCTATAAGGTTCAGAAAGTAACCCGTAAGAAGAGCGATCGTAACATAGAGAATTATAACAGGCTTGTGGTTGATGACGAGCAGATGGATGCGTCTGGATATTCCGGTGATTTCCGCGGTCGTGTACAGAACAGGCAGACTGACCTCAAGTGCATGCCTTCATACATACTCAGCTTCTATACCAAGGAACACCCCACACGCCGCTATCTGCCATATAGCCAGAGCGTGGAACAGTTCTCCAGGGAGAATGAATTGGACCAGCCGTTGCTTCTTTGCAATGATGAGGCTGCATTGGATAGTGCCCGTATCTGCCTGCACCAGGAGAGGGCTGTCTCTGATGCACAGCTTGGAAAGACCTGTCAGATGGTTATGGACAATTTTATTGTACGAGACTATGAGACAGCAATGTCCGTTCTTGATTCCTTGATAGTTTCTGTACGCGATGTAAACCCGTTGTATCATTTCTTGCGTGCACAAGTGCGTACTTCTCAGGTAGAGGCTCAACCCATCAACGACAACGAGCTTCGCCTGCGCTATCTGGAGATACTGCAGGACTGGAAGTATTGTGCCAATGCCTTACAGGATTTTCCATTTGCCACTTACAATATGGGTAATACCTATGTTAAACTTAAGGACTATTCATCTGCAGTCAATGCCTATACAGCAACCATCGAGCGTGAACCTTCTATGCCAGAGGCATATTTTAACAGAGGTGTCTCATATATTCTGCAGAACAAGATTGAGCAAGGACTTGCAGATCTTTCTCGTGCAGGCGAAATGGGTCTGTATCAGGCATATAGCCTTATTAAGAAGTATTCTGCAAAAAAAGGGAAATAAGTACTTGTTGCCATTAATTAGGATAATACAGAAAAAACCGTCTTTAAGCAGTACACACAGGGACTAGTCTAGTGTAACATGCTTAAAAACGGTTTTATTATTTTGAAGATCAATTCTGCTATGTGTCAGATATTGTGATTTTGAACATGTGACAGAAGGATGTCTTCACAAGCGCAGAACAGTCTAATGGCCGATTGGGGCTTAAGAGTTCATAGAAATGAGGAACTCCTCATTGTTTTGTGTGTGTTCAATTCTGTTCTTGACTTCAGTCATTGCTTCTATGGCATTCATGTCTGCAAGGAACTTGCGTAGAATCCACATACGGTCCAGGGTCATCTTGTCCTGAAGCAGGTCGTCGCGACGCGTGCTTGACTGTACGATGTTTACAGCAGGGAAGATACGCTTGTTAGCTAGCATGCGGTCCAGCTGGAGCTCCATGTTGCCAGTTCCTTTGAACTCTTCAAAGATAACTTCATCCATTTTGCTGCCTGTGTCGGTGAGAGCAGTAGCTATGATACTGAGAGAGCCTCCTCCCTCAATGTTGCGTGCTGCACCGAAGAAGCGCTTGGGCTTGTGCATGGCATTGGCGTCCACACCACCGGTGAGAACTTTGCCACTGGCTGGTGTAACGGTATTGTATGCTCGTGCAAGACGTGTGATGCTATCCAGGAAGATTACCACATCGTGACCACACTCTACCATGCGTTTGGCTTTCTCCAGTACGATGCCTGCTATGCGTACGTGTCGTTCGGCAGGCTCGTCAAAAGTGGAGGCAATAACCTCGGCCTTTACTGTGCGTGCCATGTCGGTAACCTCCTCGGGACGTTCATCGATGAGAAGCATCATCAGATATGCTTCGGGATGGTTTTTGGCAATGGCATTGGCAATATCCTTCATCAGTATTGTCTTACCCGTCTTGGGCTGAGCAACGATGAGCGCGCGCTGACCTTTACCGATAGGGGCGAAGAGGTCTACAATACGTACGGAAAGAGGGTCGTTTTTTCCGCTACAGAGATTGAATTTCTCATTGGGGAAGAGTGGGGTGAGATTCTCAAATGGAGAACGGTCGCGTATTACTCGTGGGTCACAGCCGTTTATGCTTAGTACTTTGCTTAAAGTATAGTACTTCTCTCCTTTTGAGGGCATGTTGATTGTGCCTCGCACCACGTCGCCTGTCTTCAACCCATAATTCTTTATCTGCTGGTAAGTAATCTGTATGTCATCTGGCGATGGCATATAGTTGAAATCGGAAGAACGAAGAAAACCGTTTGCATTGTCTGTACCAATCTCCAGAACTCCTTCTGCTGTGAGCGCATCGCCAAAAGAATAGTTTTTATCCTCAATTGTGCTTTTGGCGGCAGCATCTTGGTCATTTGTGTTTGCAATGGTGTCTTTTGACACTTCAGCCTGAAGTTCTGCTAAAATGAGGGAAGTGGGACGTATATCTCGGATAATCTTGAACCTCGAAGTTTCGTCTGTGGACTTGGGATTATCTGCCGTTTCTTTTTCGTTTTCCTTCTCTTTCTCTTTAGAATCAGATGCCTGCGGTGTATTCTCTACGGTTTCTTTTTCGGCCTTTGACTTGCGTCCACGCTTCTTGGGTTGAGCCGGTTTCTCTGCAGGTGTGCTGTCTGTAGCATTTTCTTTTTGTGGTGCAGACTCTGCCTGTACTTCAGCTGTTTCCTTTTCGGATTTTGCCTTGCGTCCGCGTTTCTTGGGCTGAGGCGTGTCCTCTACCGTGGATGGTGTTACAGGTGTAGCCGGTATAACTCCTTCATCGGCTTTATCTCCATTGGCTTCTGCCTCTTTTTCTGCTTTGGATTTGCGTCCGCGTTTCTTAGGCTTGACTTCTGTAGATGCATCCATTGAACCAACTTCGCTCTCCTTATCTATAATATTATAAATAAGAGTTATTTGGTCATCGCTTTGTTCGGCATTTATTTGGGTGGCCAGTGTATGCAATTCATCCATACTCATGGACTCCAATTGACTTTTTGTGTGCATAAAAAATATTTTAGGGGAGTGCGGCAGAAACAATTTGTTTCGCTTTATATATTGCAAAGTTACGACATTTTTTCTGGAAATACGTGTGTTTTGTTCTATTTTTTCAAACTTATTCTTAATTTTGCAGTATGAAAGTATTTCTTCAAGCAACAGAACTTACACGAAGGGTTGGTGACAAGACCCTTTTTCATGATATTAGTTTGGGTATAGGCGAAGGTCACCGCGTAGGGCTTATTGCACAAAACGGTACGGGCAAGTCAACATTGCTCAATATCCTTGCCGGTGTGGATGACGCTGATAGTGGCGAGGTAGTATTACGCAGCGGTATCAGGGTTGGATACCTGAGGCAGGCGCCCGAGTTTCCTGAGGGAATGACTGTGATGGATGCATGTTTTTGGCATGCGCGTCAGGACCGTAACGATACGGAGGAAGCCCTTGAACTTGAGGTGAGAAGCAAACAGATTTTGGGTAAGCTAAAGATAGGAGACACCTCGCGTAAGGTGGATGTGCTTTCTGGAGGACAACTGAAGCGTGTAGCCCTGGCAAACGTACTTATCCAGAATCCGGATCTCTTTATCCTTGATGAACCAACGAACCATCTTGATTTAGAGATGATAGAGTGGCTTGAGGGTTACTTGGGACGTCAGTGCATCACATTGCTTATGGTCACGCACGACCGCTATTTCCTGGATCGTGTGTGCAATGTCATTGTTGAGATGGACGATGAGATGCTTTATACGTATCGTGGCAATTATGCCTATTATCTGGAGAAACGTCAGGAGCGTATAGATAATGCCCGTGCCGAGATAGCACGTGCTAACAACCTCTATCGTACGGAACTGGAGTGGATGCGTTCTACTCCTCAGGCACGTAGTCATAAGGCACGCTACCGTGAGGATGCTTTCTATGAGTTGGAAAAGAAGGCCAAACGACATATTGAAGAGGACAAGTTGCGTCTTCAGGTGAACAGTACTTACATCGGCAGCAAGATATTTGAGGCCGAGTACGTCAGTAAATCTTTCCCCGCTCGAGAAGGTAAGGAGGAACTTGTAATTCTAAAGGATTTCTATTACAACTTCTCACGCTACGAGAAGATGGGAATAGTGGGTAACAACGGTACTGGCAAGAGCACCTTCCTGAAGCTGCTTCTCGGTATAGTGTCGCCTGACAGTGGACGTTTTGTTGTAGGAGAGACGGTTAAGTTTGGATACTTCAGCCAGGAACCCATGCAGGTGGACGAGAACATGAAGGTGATAGATGCCGTGCGCCGTGTGGCAGAGTATGTGGATTTGGGCGGTGGCAAACATCTCAGTGCCATGCAGTTCCTTCAGCATTTTATGTTCTCGCCACTTCAGCAGCAGAACTACATCTACAAACTTTCGGGTGGTGAGCGCCGACGCCTGCAGTTGTGCACCGTATTAATGCAGAACCCCAACTTCCTCATTTTGGACGAACCTACTAACGATATGGATGTCGTTACCCTGCAAATTCTGGAGCAATACTTGCAGGACTTCCGCGGCTGTGTCATCATCGTGTCTCATGACCGATATTTCATGGACAAGGTAGTGGATCATTTGCTTGTATTCAGAGGACAGGGTGAAGTGAAGGATTTTCCTGGCAACTATACTCAATTCCGCGAGATGGAGAAGCAACAGGCAAAGATGGATAATGCCAAGGTTTCATCCTCGCAGCCTTTGACAAATGCTAAGCCTCGCCTTGTAGAGAAGAAACGTAAACTTACATTCAAGGAACGTCAGGAATACGAGCAGCTGGAGCGAGATATAGAGGCATTGGAGCAGGAGAAAAAAAATATTGAGCTGGCTCTTAGCAGTGGCAGTGTCAGTGTGGAAGAGATAACGTCTATGTCCAAACGTCTGCCGTTGCTCAATGACGAGCTTGACGAGAAGTCCATGCGATGGTTGGAACTCTCAGAGTTTGCCTAATGCATGCAAATCGAATATTCAGCCTAGAAATTCATTACCTGCACAAAGGCATAGTAGTTTTGCTCTATGCGTGAGAGCTGGTACGTTTCCAAGGATAGGGAGAATGCTCCCCTTACCTCTTCCAAACCAAATGAGAGACGGATTAGACTTGCAAGATTGAAACTATGCTCGTCTCCCTTTTTCATAAGGAAATGACACGTGCGAATTAGTAGAGCTCTGTCGTGCTCTACATACCGCATTGACTTTAACAGAAGGAAAGAGCATGGCATGGTGGACACCTGAAGAAGGAAGGGAATCCATTCCGAAGTTTCCTTAAGTCCACATTGTATGAAAAGCCGCTCTGCATCTGCAGGGGAGGTTATAAGTGGCAGCAATGCCATGAGTACCTTCTTTCGGTCTGTATCGTTAAAGTCTTGGCATACGGATATAAAATGTTCTCCCCATATCCCCGCTTCTTCCAAAGAGTTTGAGCATCCTGGGTCAGAGTGGAGTTTAATACGAGAAATCAAGGCCTTAAGCAAGGTTCCAAGATATGCTTTCCTGTCGCTTGCGAAGAGTTTCTCAAATAATAACCAGAAGTTTTCTTTATTCGTTTCTACTAAAAAACTCTCCCCCATGAGACGACTTACATATCTGAATTGTGAGTGACTCAGTTCTTCCAAATATGTGAGCAATGAATCTGAATCTGCCATTAAGGCACGTATTTTTCTAACATCTATAATCATGTTATTGATGTATCAAGTAAGAGAGAAGTCATTTCTTGTTCTTTTCCTGATGAGCACGCACTCTGGAAAGTGTTTCGGGAGTCATTTGCAGGAATGATGCAACATGAACCATGGGTGCACGGAGTACAATCTCCGGCTTTTCTCTCAAGAGACGTTCGTATCTTTCTTGAGCGTTCTCAAAGCGTTGTGAGTCGGCATGATGCTGGGAACTAATCAGCGCATGCTCCGTTATCTTGCGGTATAGTATTCCTAATTCAGGACATAATTCAATGGTTTCCAGCAGTTTTTTACGTGGTAAAGCATAAAGGTGTGTCGTTTCCAATGCTTCAATGATAATTTGGCTGGGTACGTGCTTTAGGAGCGACTCTATGCACATGACTATGCGTCCTTCAAAGGAGAAATGCTCGGTTACGTCCTTTCCGTTCTTGTAATAGTATTGGCGTACCATGCCTCTCTCTACATAATACATGCACGTACATTCCTCGCCCTCGCGCAAGACAACCTCGCCACGAAGGAATTTCATGGGGGTTAGAAGACTGGCTAGAACCTCTATGCTATGAGGTTCCAAACGGCAATATCTGCGTGCAATCTCTCTTGCAACGTCTCTTCTGTAATCCATGGTGTTTGATAGGTGTGTTTAGAGTGTTTTCTTGTATGGATGGCTTTGTAGGTAGGGCAAGACTTATGCTTGCCCTTTTGTTGTAGATTGAATGTCTAGTCGATTTTAAGTACAGCCAGGAAGGCTTTCTGCGGAACCTGCACATTGCCTATCTGCTTCATACGCTTTTTACCCTTCTTCTGTTTTTCCAGAAGCTTGCGCTTACGGCTCACGTCGCCGCCATAGCACTTGGCAAGTACGTCCTTACGAAGCTGCTTTACGGTTTCGCGAGCGATAATCTTGGCACCGATGGCAGCCTGTATTGCTATATCGTACTGCTGGCGTGGCAAGAGTTCCTTGAGTTTCTCGCACATGCGTCGACCGAATGTTTCGGCATTGTCAAAGTGGGTCAACGTGCTTAGTGCATCCACGGGCTCGCCATTGAGGAGGATGTCCAGCTTGACAAGTTTGGATGGGCGGAAACCTGATTGATGGTAATCGAATGATGCATAACCCTTAGAGATGGACTTCAGCTTATCGTAGAAATCTATGACGATTTCTCCAAGCGGCATGGCATATTGTATCTCCACTCGATTGCCAGAGATATACTCTTGTTTGAGCAGTTCGCCACGCTTGCCAAGGCAGAGGGTCATGATGTTGCCGATATAGTCGGTACGGGTAATGACAGTGGCATGGATGTATGGTTCTTCGATGTGGTCAATGAGTGTTACCTCGGGCATGCCGGCAGGATTATGCACCTCACGCATCTCTCCATGCTTGTCGTAGACCTTGTAGCTTACGTTGGGCACGGTGGTGATGACATCCATGTTAAATTCACGATCCAGACGTTCCTGGACGATTTCCATGTGAAGCAGACCAAGGAATCCGCAACGGAATCCGAATCCAAGTGCCACGGAACTCTCGGGAGTGAAGGTCAGAGATGCATCGTTCAATTGAAGTTTCTCGAGCGAAGCACGAAGGTTCTCGAAGTCTTCGGTTTCAATAGGGTAGAGACCTGCAAATACCATGGGTTTTACTTCTTCAAAACCGGCAATGGCTTCCTTGGCTGGGTTGAGCGTGGTGGTGATGGTGTCGCCCACCTTTACCTCTGTAGCGGTCTTGATGCCGGATACGATGTAGCCTACATCGCCGCAATGCAGTTCCTTGCGTGGTGACATGTCCATCTTGAGCACACCGATTTCGTCTGCCTTGTATTCGCGGTCGGTATTCATGAACTTGACCAGGTCGCCGCTCTTGATGCTGCCGTTGACAATCTTGAAGTAGGCGATGATTCCACGGAAAGAGTTGAATACGCTATCGAAAATCAGTGCCTGGAGGGGAGCGTCTTCATTACCCTCGGGATGTGGAATACGCTCTACTACTGCACGAAGAATTTCAGGCACACCCTCGCCGGTTTTGCCGCTAGCACGAAGAATCTCCTCGCGTTTGCAGCCAATGAGTTCGATGATTTCGTCTTCAACCTCATCAGGCATGGCATTGGGCATATCGCATTTGTTGATTACAGGTATGATTTCAAGGTCGTTGTCTATGGCCATGTACAGATTGCTGATTGTCTGAGCCTGAACGCCTTGGGTGGCATCTACCACAAGCAGTGCACCCTCGCATGCAGCGATAGAGCGTGATACTTCGTAACTAAAGTCTACGTGACCTGGAGTGTCAATAAGGTTCAGCTTGTAGCGTCCGTCCTCTATATCGTCACTTATGGGAAGAGGACTCTCGCCGGCACTTCTCACATAGTCATATTCCATCTGTATGGCATGACTCTTGATGGTGATGCCACGTTCCTGTTCCAGATCCATGTCGTCCAGCATCTGTCCGTGTGTTGCCTTGATGGTCTCTGTGATTTCCAAAAGTCTGTCGGCCAGGGTGCTTTTTCCGTGGTCAATGTGTGCTATTATGCAAAAATTGCGTATTTTTTTCATTAAGTGTCAAATGTGTTCTATTCTGCTAAATTTCTTAGTCTGTGTGTGTGGGTATTTTACCCACTTTACCCTGCCGACGGGATTTTCTCTCATCGGCAGGGCACATGTATCTGTCTATTATCCTTTCAGTTCATATTGATTATGAATAAAGGAAGCGCTTGATTGAGCGTTTGGGTGTCTTCTCAAACTCTTCGTCGCGAATGATAATTTCTGTGATTTGTTCATAAGCGGGGAGCTGTGTGTTCAGCACCTTGCGGTTCTCCTCCATCTTCTTGACTAGTTCTGTAGGAGAAATGTTTTCCTTCTGTATAAGGTCCGGATCGGGATAGACAAGTCCGTAGAGTTTGCCTTCGCGCTGTACAACTACACATTCCTGAACATAGGGCAGGTTGTTCAGTTTGTCCTCAATTTCTTCGGGATAGATATTTTGTCCGGAAGGTCCCAATAGCATATTCTTGATTCTGCCCTTGATGAAGATGTTTCCGTGGCGGTCAATGATGCCTAGGTCTCCAGTATGATACCATCCGTCGCGTAGGGTTTCCTCGGTTGCTTCTGGATTTTTGTAGTAACCGAGCATGACATTCTGTCCCTTTGCTAATATTTCTCCTGGTATCTCGTAAGGATTGCGGCTGTCAATCTTTACTTCCATACGTTTAACGGTTTTGCCACAACTTCCTGGTGCAAATTTCTTCCAGTCTTCGCATGAAATGAGAGGTGCACACTCGGTGGCTCCATATCCCACGGTGAAAGGAAATTCTATATCCTGAAGCAGTGCCTCTACCTCCTGATTTAATGCAGCACCACCTATAACAACCTCATGGAAGTTTCCACCGAACGCGTCCTTTAGCCCCTGGCATATTTTCTTCTTTATCTTGCGTCCCACAATGGGCGTCTTCATAAGAAGCTTTATTTTCGGATCACTGATTTTTTGCATTACGGCTTTGCGAACCACTTTTTCTATTATAAGAGGTACGCACACTATGGCCATGGGGCGTATTTCTGCTAATGCCTTTAGCAAAACACTGGGGGTAGGCATTCGTGTGAGGAAGTGTACATGTATGCCACAGGTAAATTCGTAAATGAATTCAAAGGACATGCCCAAAGTGTGTGCCAAGGGGAGCATAGACAGCAGTGTGTAGCCTGGTTTGGCGTTGGGACCAATAAGCTCTATAGCACACATAGTGTTTCCTACGATGGCACGGTATGGGATCATCACGCCCTTGGAGTTGCTGGTTGTGCCAGAGGTGTAGTTGATTATTGCCAATTCCTCAGGTTGATCATCGTGATACTTGATGTCCTTGAGACCAAAACAGGTAGGGTATTTCTCTCCAAAACAGCGGTTAAGATTATTAACAGTATCTTCCAAATTCTTGTTTTTCGCAGATAGTAGCGCCCAGTCGTTCATTTGAATGATACCTTCCAACCCAGGCATTTCTTCGGCCTTAAACTTCTTCCACACGAGGTCGCCAACGAAGAGGATTTTCGCTTCGCTATGATTCACGATATGGTGTATCTGGTCGGGGTGGAATTCGTGCAGGATAGGCACGGCCACAGCACCGAATGTCAAGCTTGCCAGGAAGGCTATTCCCCAACGGCTCATGTTACGGCTGCAGAGGGCAACCTTGTCGCCCTTCTTTACTCCGCTTGCCTCAAAGACAATGTGCAGTTTGGCGATTTCCTCGGCCACGTTACAATACTGGAAGGTATGGTATCCATAGTCGGTAAGAGAGGGCATGCTCCAATATTTGCGAATGCTTTCCTCAATATTTTTGTTGAAGGAAGGATTTATTTTCATGTCTGTATCTGTCCTGTTTATATTTTTGACAATCAGAATAACTAGTTTGCTATAAGTATCTTATATCTCTGCGTCCTTGTAGAGGAAGCGCTTGATGGAGCGTTTTGGGGTTTTCTCGAACTCATGCTCCATGATGCGTATACCGCAAATCTGTTCGTAAGCAGGAATCTGGGTGTTCAGGTCCTTGCGGTTCTGTTCCATAATGGCCTGAAGGTCTTCTTGGCTCAGGTTATTGGACTTGGCCAGTTCCATGTCTGGATAAACTAGAGCATATAGTTTCTCACCCTTTTGAATTACTACACACTCTTGTATCATGGGCAGACTATTTAGTTTGTCCTCTATCTCCTCGGGGTAGATGTTCTGTCCGGAAGCGCCAAGGAGCATGTTTTTACTACGTCCTTTGATGAAGACATTGCCCTCTGCATCTATAATACCCAGATCGCCAGTATGGTACCATCCGTTTACCAGAGTCTCTGCTGTAGCTTCTTCATTTTTGAAATAGCCGAGCATAACGTTGTCTCCCTTTGCAAGAATCTCGCCAGGTATTTTTTCGGGATCAGCACTGTCAATCTTCAGGGTCATGCGAGGTGCTGCCTTACCACATGACCCCTTCTTGAATTCTTTCCAATCCTCGTAGGCTAGGATGGGAGCGCATTCTGTTGCGCCGTAACCTACTGTATATGGAAATTTGATGTCCTTCAGCAAAGTTTCTATTTCGGCATTGATTGCGGCACCGCCAACTATGGCTTCGTAAAAACATCCGCCCAAAGCGTCCTTCAGTCCCTGGCATATTTTGCTCTTTACTTTCTCGCCAATGATGGGCATGTTCATCAGTAGACGAATCTTGGGATTATTGATCTTTGGCAGGATGCCCTTACGCACAATCTTCTCTAGAATTAGCGGAACGCAGACAATAACTCGAGGTTTGACATCCTGAAATGCTTTCAGTAATATCGCTGGGGTTGGCATTTTGGTGAGGAAGTGTACATGCAGGCCACGGATGAACATGAAAATGAACTCAAACGCCATACCATACATGTGAGCCATTGGCAGCATGGACAGGATATGGTTGCCGGGAAGCAGCGCATGTCCCATCTTCTCATAACCGAATTCGATGTTGCTCCATATGGCACGATATGGAATCATTACACCTTTGGAGTTGCTTGTGGTACCTGATGTGTAGTTGATAATGGCTAGTTCCTCGCGCACATCCTTGTGATAGATTATGTGTTCGGGGCGGAAACTGTCGGGGTATTTCTCTCCAAACAAACGGTTCACGTTGGCTCTTGTATCGTCAAGCTTTTTGTCGCGAGAGAAGAGTACCTCGTAGTCGTTGTTACAGATGACTCCAATCAGATTTGGCATCTCTTCTGCACTTATTTTTTTCCATACCTGATCGCCTACGAAGAGCAGTCGTGCTTCGGAGTGGTTTGTTATCTGGTGTACTTGTTCGGGGTGGAAATCGTGCAAGATTGGTACAGCCACGGCACCATATGTAATGGTTGCTAGAAATGCTATACCCCAGCGTGACTGATTACGTCCGCACAGGGCAATTTTATCGCCCTTCTTTATGCCTACTTTTTCAAAGATGATGTGTAGCTTTTCGATGTTTCGTGCAACATCCTTGTACAGGAAGGTTGTTTCTCCGTAATCGCTTAGTGCATTGCGACTCCAGTTGTTTCTAATGCTTTGCGCAATGGCTTCGTTGAAACTTTCAGGTAAATGCATAATCTAAGGTGCTTTTTTTGTTTTTACTCTTTTTCAAGTGCAAAGTTATAAAAAAAATGCACATTATACAATTTTTTGTGCACGAAAAGTGCGCATTGCTGCCATATTTTTACACAAATAATTAAATATGTTTATGAGCGCTGGACTTCACGAGAAGAACAGCGCTCATATCATATACAATATTGCTAGGAATTCTAAATTAGTTAATCCCTTTATCAGCCAGAATTTCTATTACATTGGTTCTTTAACGCCTCTAGCCTGTATCTTTCAGATTTATATTTATTTATGTAGACCCCAAATAACTCAAAACTAATTTATAGAATCTGCCTTTTATAAATATATTAGTGATTTTGTAGACTAAGTCTATTAGTCCGATAATTCTACAGCAAGGCAGAGTTCTTCAAGTTGCTTCTGCTCTATAATACCAGGAGCATCAAGCATGACGTCACGTCCGCTGTTATTCTTTGGGAAGGCAATAACGTCACGGATACTATCTAACTCTGCAAAGAGACTAACGAAGCGGTCCAATCCGTAAGCCAAACCTCCATGAGGAGGTGCTCCGTACTTAAAGGCATTCATAAGGAAGCCAAACTTCTCTTGTGCCTGTTCTGGGGTAAAGCCTAAGATTTCAAATATTTTCTGTTGCAACTTGGCATCATGGATACGAATACTGCCTCCACCAACTTCTACACCATTTATAACCATGTCATAGGCATTGGCACGAACACGGGCAGGTTCTGTATCCAACAGAGAAACATCTTCTGGTTTGGGAGATGTAAAGGGATGATGCATAGCCATCAAGCGCTGTTCCTCGTCGCTCCATTCGTACATAGGGAAGTCAACAATCCAAAGGCATGAATATTTGTCCTTGGGACGGAGTCCCATACGCTGTCCCATTTCTAAGCGGAGTTCGCATAATTGCTTTCTCACCCTCATGGCGTCATCACCAGACAAAATCAGAATCAGGTCGCCTGGCTGGGCATTCATTTTGCTCTTTAGCGACTGTAGAGTATTTTGGTCATAGAACTTATCCACACTGCTCTTTACGGTGCCGTCACTTTCTACGCGTGCGTAAACCAAACCTTTGGCACCAATTTGAGGACGCTTTACAAAATCTGTAAGCTGGTCAAGTTGCTTTCTTGTAAGAACTGCCTGGCCATCACAACAAATAGCACCTATATACTGCGCAGAATCAAATACAACGAATCCGTCAGGGAAGATGCTCTCCACAATTTCGCTGGAAGCATTGTCTTGCTGGAGATTCTTTAATTCCACAAATTTCATCTCAAAACGCGTATCTGGTTTGTCGCTACCATAATACTTCATCGCATCCGCCCATGTCATACGGGGGAGAGCAGGAATATCAATTCCTTTCAGTTCCTTGAAGAGATGGCGACTCATGCCCTCAAATACCTGTAGTACATCTTCCTGTTCAACAAAGGACATTTCGCAGTCAATCTGAGTAAATTCAGGCTGGCGGTCGGCACGCAAATCTTCGTCACGGAAGCATTTGACAATCTGGAAATAACGATCCATGCCAGCTACCATAAGCAGTTGCTTAAGGGTTTGGGGACTTTGGGGTAGGGCATAGAACTGACCGGGATTCATGCGTGAGGGTACAACAAAGTCACGAGCACCTTCTGGGGTAGAATTAACAAGAACCGGTGTCTCTATCTCTAGGAATCCTTGCTGGTCAAGGTAGCGACGCACTTCAAAAGCAAACTTATGGCGTAACTCTAAATTTTTGCGTACATTTGGACGACGAAGATCGAGATAGCGATATTTCATACGGATATCATCACCACCATCACTCTGCTCTTCTATGGTAAAAGGAGGTGTTATGGACTCGTTAATGACTTCCAACTCAGAGACGAGAATTTCTATCTCACCTGTAGACAAATTTTTATTCTTGGAATAACGTTCTGCAACAATGCCTTTTGCTTGCACGACATATTCACGACCTAGTTTACCAGCCTTGGACTTAAGTTCTTCACTGCAGTCCTCGTTGAAAGCTAATTGTGTTATACCATAACGATCGCGCAAATCAACGAAAGTTAGCGCACCAAGATTGTGGACACTCTGTACCCAACCTGCAAGAACTACATTTTCTCCAACATTGGCAAGGCGAAGCTCGCCACAGTTTTTTGTTCTGAACATTTCTATATCTTTTTTGTCAATTTTCTACTCCTGCTTTTTAACACGCTTATAGGTAAACAGAAAAAGGATGACCTCTCTTGAAGTCATCCCTTTGAAGTACGCCCTCAGGGGCTCGAACCCTGGACCCATTGATTAAGAGTCAATTGCTCTACCAACTGAGCTAAGGACGCATTGCTTTTGTTTTCCGAGTGCAAAGATACGGACTTTATTCGGAATGACCAAATATTTCTTTGTATTTTTTTTGTTTTTGTGCTCTTTGGCTATAGTGTCAATATCATTAGCTCACTTGCTTGCTTACGTCTGAGTACATCTACCTGAAAATCCACTCCAACGATGAGTCCATATTCACGTAAAACACTTTCGTAAGTCTTTCTTGCTAGCTCAGGGTGGTTATTTTCTTCACTTAGATGGCATAACCATACATGTCTTAAAGTAGGTGATGCATATTCGGCAATCAGCCTTGCGCTATCCAGATTGGAAATATGCCCACGCCCGCTTCGGATACGTTCTTTAAGATATGATGGATAAGGTCCCATCATTAGCATGTCAACGTCATGATTAGATTCAAGAACAATGTAGTTAGCGGTAGAAACTTCCTCTTGGATAATTTCAGTTGCATGACCTATATCGGTAATGACTAAAAAGATCTCTTCATCAGTTTCTATTCTGTAACCAACACAATCGCTGCTATCATGAGGAACACCGAATGCTGTTATTCTCATGTCCCCAATCTCCACAGTCTGGAATTTTTGAATGATTCTTGTATATTCTGGAGTAAGTTTAGTGGTGACGCAATAATTGCGGTTAATCCCCCTATGCACTTCCTCTGTTGCATATATAGGTAAATGGTAATCATGAGCTAAATGCCCCACAGCTTTTATATGGTCAGCATGATCATGCGTTATGAAGATACCATCTATTTTTGTAAGCATCACTCCTCTCTCCTTTAGGTCGTGCCTCAATGTTTTTACGGCAATACCTGCATCTATAAGTATCTGCGTATTATCCGTTGCCAGATAATAACAATTGCCGCTACTGCTACTGCCTAAGGAGATAAATTTAAGCATGTTGATTCGTTTTCTAATTACAAAGATAAGAAAAGTTAGGCAATCACCAAAAAAATGTTATAATAATTTGTTTATTTGAGCAAATATTTACATGGATGTATGATTTAAAATGAATTGTGTGCTCAGGATTACAAACAACTAACTTGTTCTAATCTTATATCTAACTGACGTACCCTTGTTCAAATTTTATCCAGAAATGCGTGTTACGCATATACGGTGGTGTGGTAGGTTGGTAAACATAAAATAGGAGGTAAACACTTCTGTTTGCGTTTACCTCCTACCAGATTCTGTGTATTTGTACAATCCTTATTCTATATATATATTCTTTCCAACCGAATTTTTATCTTTGGTTTTATCAGAGTGTGTTGATGGGGATTGTTGCAAAAATATTAGTGACGATGCCATATCTTGGTTGTGCAGCTGTTTGGTATATATAATCACTTCTCTTGTAGTGTCTGTCTCATTTGGCTCAATGCGAATAGTATGGCTTGTTGTTACTATGGCTACTCCATCTTGACTATATTTTACAATACCATCATTAATGAATGAAACGATAGAAGGAGTGGGAGAGGAAAATTGGAAGGAGTGTGTGGAAGTTACATCTACGACAATTTCGCCGCCCTCAGCCTTAATAAGACCATCAACTGGTTTATTGTAAGACATGTATATCTGTTCCAAAGAAATCTCCTTGCTGCAAGATGCAAACGCCCCGATTGTTAGAAGCAAGAAGAAAATGTATTTTATAATTTTCATATGAAAATATTTTGTTATGTACAGATATTCAACACCTAGGTTAATAATTTGTTTTTAGGTGGATTCTACAATTTAGATGTGGCATGTTTCTGAAAACCAACCTATGATGTTATTGTTTTTACTTTTGGTTCCAGAAGTCTTCCTCGGCCTTCTTCTTGCGCATGTATTCGTTGTACTCAGCCTGCATTCTTGCATTGGTAGCCTGCTGGGCAATGGCTTCGTTGAGGCGCTTCTTCATATCCTCAGCACGGTTGGCATAGGTAATGTCGGCCTGGCCTGCCATATCGCAATAACCAACAGCGCCTTTGAGGTCGTGTGCCTTGATGAGGCTCATGGCCATCTGCCAATATGCTGCACCGGTGAGAGAGGGGTTGAACTCAATAGCCTTCTTGATATATTCTTCACCCTTGGAGAAACCACCGCTAGAAATAAGAGCCTGAGCTACCTTGATGCAAATCTTACCACGAGTAGCATCGTCGGAAGCAAGTTCCAGAGCCTTGTCGTAGT
>JAEIGA010006526.1_pt1 | contig 17764 bp, 15 predicted proteins | sample 9270691 | NCBI WGS metagenome assembly JAEIGA01 (sample SAMN17057246, study PRJNA624740) | gut metagenome | biome: biome; isolation source: fecal sample | host: Bos grunniens | place: China: Xizang | collected 2019 | reverse complement strand
GAAGGAGAAAAGGTACTTATAGTTGGGCCATCAGGCTCAGGAAAAAGTACATTAGCTCATTGTCTTAATGGGTTAGTTCCTTTTTATTATAGTGGAGACATATCAGGACAATTATTAATCGATGGTGAAGATATAAAAAATAAAAATATATTTGAGCTATCTAAGATAATAGGAACAGTACTTCAAGATCCAGATAGTCAATTTATAGGTTTAACAGTTGGAGAAGATATTGCGTTTAAGCTTGAGAATGATTGTGTAAATCAAGAAGTAATGAAAAATAAAGTTGATGAATCGGCTAAGTTAGTAGGAATAGATAAAGAAATAAAATCATCTCCATATAAGTTATCTGGTGGACAAAAACAAAGAGTTACTCTTGCAGGGGTTACTGTGGATGATGTTAAAATTCTTTTATTTGATGAACCTTTAGCAAGTTTAGATCCATTAACAGGTAAAAATGCAATAGAGTTAATTGATAATATAAAAACTAAAAATAATAAGACTATGGTAATTGTAGAACATAGACTTGAAGATGTTCTACATAAAGATTTAGATAGAATAATAGTTGTGAATAATGGAGAAATAATATCAGATACAACTCCAAATGAACTTCTTTCTACTGATATATTAAAGAAAATAGGTATTAGGGAGCCACTTTATTTATCGGCTTTAAAATATGCTAATTGTAATATAACTCCAGATATGAATCCTGAAAGCATAGAAAAAATTAATTTAGATAACTGTAAGGAAAATATTAAGGCTTGGTATTCAAATATAGATGAATTAGAAACTGAAAGAGAAGATTCTAGTATACTTGAAGTTGAAAATTTAAGTTTCTCATATAGTGAAGAAAAGCAGATACTAAAGGATGTATCATTTAAAGTTAATAAAGGTGATATGGTAAGTATAGTTGGTAAAAATGGAGCAGGAAAATCAACTATATCAAAACTTATTTGTGGTTTTTATAAACCAACAAGCGGGAGAATATTATTTGATGGAAAAGATATTGCAAATGAAACTATAAAAGAGCGTTCGGAAAAGATAGGATTTGTAATGCAAAATCCAAATCAAATGATATCAAAATCCATGATATTTGATGAAGTAGCTTTTGGGCTTAGAGTTAGAGGTTACTCTGAAGAAGTAGTGAAAGAAAGGGTTTATCAAACTCTAAAAATATGTGGACTTTACCCTCTTAGAAATTGGCCTATATCTGCTTTAAGTTTTGGTCAAAAGAAAAGAGTGACTATAGCATCAATCCTTGTTTTAAATCCTGAGGTAATAATACTTGATGAACCTACGGCAGGTCAGGATTTTAAACATTACTCTGAAATAATGGAGTTCTTAGTATCTCTTAACAGGCAAGGTATAACAATAATAATGGTTACACATGATATGCATTTGATGTTAGAATACACTAATAATGTAATTGTATTATCAGATGGTGAAAAAATAGCGGATGATACTGCTATAAACATACTAACTAATAATTATGTTATAGAGAAAGCTAATTTAAAGGAAACATCTTTATATGAATTAGCTCAAAAATGTGGAATAAAAGATGAAAAAAACTTTATAAAAAGATTTATAGATTATGATAGGAGGGTTAGATAGGGTATGAAGTCAGAGATGTTATCATATATAAAAAAAGATTCTCCTATACATAAGCTAACAGGTGCTACTAAGTTTATACTATTTTTGTTATGGGCTATAACGGCTATGATAACTTATGACACTAGGCTTTTAGTAGCTATGTTGATAGTAGGTATTGTATCTTTTAAAATATCTAAAATAGAATTTAAAGAAATATCATTTATATTATATTTCATAATAGTATTTTTAATGTTGAATGCTCTTATGATATTTATATTTTCTCCTGAGCAAGGAGTTAATATATATGGAACTAGAACGGTTTTAGTACATTTAGTAGGACCATATACAATAACAGCAGAGCAATTATTTTATGAACTTAATGTAATATTAAAATATTTTGCGACTATACCTATGGCGCTTTTATTTATACTTACAACAGATCCAAGTGAATTTGCTGCATCGTTAAATAAAATTGGTGTTAATTATAAGGCTGCATATTCTATATCTATAGCTTTAAGATATATACCAGATATTCAAAAGGATTATAAGGATATAGCATTTGCTCAACAAGCTAGGGGTATTGACTTATCTAGTAAAGAAAAATTATTTAAAAGAATAAAAAATGCTGCATCAATATTAATGCCACTTATATTTTCTAGTTTAGAAAGAATAGATAAAATAAGTATAGCTATGGAATTAAGAGCTTTTGGTACAAATAAGAAACGAACATGGTATAAAAGAAAACAATTTACAAAGAGTGATTATATAGCAATAATATCATTTATATTATTAGTGATAGTAGCTCTAGTATTAATTAAAGTTGATGGAGGAAGATTCTATAATCCATTTATATAACAATAAAAATCCTATAGAGTAGATAATAAAAGTCTATCCTATAGGATTTTTATGTACAGATTTAGTTATAGATAATAAAATATAGTAGTAAGATATAATGATATAAGTTATATAATGAATTTTTATTATAGTTATAATTATATAACTTGTTAATATAGAAAATTAGCATAAAAAAGAACACTTGATATATTCAAGTGTTCTTTATATATATTAAGCTACATCATCTAACTTTTCGCTGAAGTCAGGTTTTTTAGCCATATAGTTATATACTGGTAAACCTATAAGTGTTATTACAACTCCACCTAATGATATTATAGTGTTTGTCATACCAGCGAAGAATAATTGGTTTAGTACAACGAATAAACCACCACATATAGCCACTAATGGTATAAATGGATATAGAGGAACTTTGTAAGGTCTTTCCATGTTTGGATGAGTTTTTCTTAACTTTATAACTCCTACGAATGTTAATACGTAGAATGACCATACAGCAAACATAGATAAGTCACTTAATAAGTTGAATTGTCCAGATAATGCATATAATGCAGATATAACTGCCATTATTATAGTAGCGTTAGCAGGAACATCATTCTTATTTAAAGCACCTATAAACTTGTATCCTGGTAAAGTTTTTTGTTTAGCTAATGTGTAAAGTATTCTTGGTCCAGTTAATAAGTATCCATTTACACATCCAAATACTGATATTAATATACCTACAGTTATTATTTGACCACCTACTTTACCAAATAATACTTCTGCAACAGCTGATGCTGGTGAAGCAAATTGAGCAAGTTGGTCAGCTGGTAATACGAATAAGTAAGCTATGTTTATTACTACGTATACAGCCATAACTAATGATAAACCACCTATTATAGCTTTTGGTAAGTCTTTTCCTGGGTTTTTCATTTCTCCAGCTAAAGCACCAACGTTTATCCATCCATCATATGCAAATAATATTGCAATTAATAATTGTCCGAATACTGATCCAGCGCTTACACCTTGTCCAACAACTGGAGTAAATAATGGGCTAGAGCTATCTCCTTTTAATAAACCGAATACTATTATTAAAACAAGAGGTATTAACTTACATACAGTTGATACTGTTTGTATTAAACCACCAGTTTTAGATCCTAATGAGTTTAAAACTGATATTAAGAATATTATACCTATAGCTACAGGTACAACAAATCCCATGTTTGAAGAATCAAATCCAAGTAATATAGCTGATTGTTGTCCGAACATAACAGATATAGCAGCTATAGTAGCAGGGAAGAATAAAACTGATTGCATCCATCCAGTTAAGAAACCTAATTTCTTTCCGTATATTTCTTCGATGTAAACCATCATACCACCAGTTTTAGGTATTGCAGCTGATATTTCAGCAGCTGTTAAACCAGCAGTTATAGTTACTATACCAGCAACTATCCAAGCTATCATACCTAATCCAGGTGCTCCACCTGTTAATGTGAAAACTGCTTGTGGTTTAAAGAATACACCACCACCTATAACCATACCAACAACAGTTGATAAAGCAGCAGCGAATCCAAGATTCTTTTGAAGAGTTTTCTTTTCCATCGTCATAATTCCTTTCTTATTATTAAATTTTATTAAATATATTGTATAAATTCCGTCGTTTATTTAACGACAAATACTATTATAATAAATTTTAAAATAAAAACAAGGTTTTCCTGGAATTTTCCTAACAAAATTCGACAGATAAATATGGTAAATTAGAAAAAAATTAGAAATCAAACTTTAAATTTAAAATTTCTATAGCGAATTTCCTGTTAATATTATTATTTTGATAAATAAAAAATATACTAACTAAGTATTCTATAATTAATTTAAGACCTGTATAATTAATATTAATAATATAGATAGGAGATAAAATATGACAATAAAAGTTATTGATGCAATAGAAATGTGCGAAAGCAAAATAAACTATTTTAAAGAAAAATGTAATAAGATTGAGAAAAAAATAAATAGAAAACCTAGGTTTGTAATCATTAATGCATCAGATGATGAGGGGAATGCTAGATATATAAAAGGTAAAGTAAGAGAAGGCGAAAGGGCTGGTTTAATTGTAGATGTTATAAAATTAGAGAAAGAGTGTACTAATGATGAGATAAAAGAAATAATAAATAAATGTAATGAAGAAAAGGTACCAGTAATATTACAATTACCGACATTTAAGCATTTAGATTCAGAAAAATTGATAAAATCTATTAATTATAATGTAGATGCTGATGGATTTAGCAAGGAATGGATAGGTGAAGTAAACTTAGGTAATGATAAGCTGATAGCACCAGCAACTCCAAAAGGAGTAATATCACTATTAGAATATAATAATATTGATATAAAAGGTAAGCTAGTATTAGTTATAGGCAAATCTAATCATGTTGGAAAACCTCTATGTTCAATGCTTATAAATAGAGGTGCTACATTGATAAATGCAAATAGTAGTACAAGAGATTTAAAATCTCTCATAAGAATGGCAGATATAGTTATATCTTGTGTAGGAAAAGAGAACTTAATTGATGCTAAGGATTTTAAAGAAAATGCTATTGTAATAGGTGTAGGATTTACGTATATAGGAAGAAAGCAAATATTAGACTTTGATGTAGATGATGTAGTTAATCTAGGTAAGGTTAGTATTGTTTCTAATAGAATAAATTGTACTGGTAAAGCAACAATAAATTCTTTAATTGAAAATGTTATTGAATTATATAATATAAATTTTAAAATATGGTAATACTTTAGTAAAAGAGCTTTTAGATTTAAAAGCTCTTTTGTGTCAATATTACATTACTTTACATACTATATTTATAATAGTCTATTCAACTTAGTTTAGGGGAGATTTACTATGAAATATAAAAATATAGTTTTAAGTATAGTATTGATGTTAATTAGTATATTGATACATTTTACTCATATAGTTGTAGATAATTTTCCATTGTATATAACATTATTTAGTATAATACCTATATATATAATAAGCAGAAACGATCCAAGTATAGGCATATTAGCATACATAGGTGCTTTTATGATTATATTTTTATTGGATTATTATGAGGGTTTAATATTTATATTACTTAATGGACTTTTGGGTATATTTTTGGGTATGCTTAGCCATTATATAAATAAGAAGTTATTAATAAGTATTATAACAAGTATAATTTTATTTATATCTATAAATGGAATTATGATTATAACTAAATATACAAATATATATATTCAAGGTTTAAATGTACTTTTATTTCAGTTTAGTGTTTTTATTATTAGCATAATTATTAGTCTAACATCGTTAATTATATGTGATTATATATATAATAAAGTTTTATTAATAAAATCATTATAAAAGCTGTAGATTTAAGTCTATAGCTTTTATTTTGTCATACTATCACATTTTAAACGACAAAAAGCAACAAAGCTCAACAAAAAAGGTTTGAAAACTAATTAAAAAAAGTTATAATGGATAAGGATAAAATATTACAAAAATACAATAGAAGAGGAATGATTTAGACAAATGGCTATATTATTAAACTTAATAGGCATAATTGTTTTAATTGGCGGATTATATTTATTCTCATCAAACAAAAAAGCTATTGATAAGAAGATGGTATTAAAAGCTACATTAATACAATTTATAATTGCATTTTTATTAGTTAAGTTCCCATTAGGGCAAATGTTATTAGGAAAGGTTTCTGACTTTGTAACAGCTATATTAAGCTACGGACATGAAGGATTATCATTCGTGTTTGGATCATTAGCTGATTCATCAGCTCCAACAGGGTCTATATTTGCGATTAATGTACTAGGAAACATAATATTCGTATCAGCATTAGTAGCTGCATTATACTACTTAGGTATAATAAGTGCAATAGTTTCTTTTATAGGTGGATTAGTTGGTAAAATACTTGGTACATCTAAAGTTGAAAGTTTCGTTGCTGTTGCAAATATGTTCTTAGGACAAACTGAATCTCCAATATTAGTAAGTAAGTACTTAAAGTCTATGACTGAGAGTGAAGTAATGTTAGTATTAATATCTGGTATGGGAAGTATGTCAGCTACAGTTCTTATGGGATATGCTGATATGGGTATACCAATGAGATACTTATTATTAGGAGGAGCATTAGTTCCATTTGGAAGTATATTAGTTTCTAAAATATTGCTTCCAGAAGATGAAAGTTTAGTTGGAAAAAGTACTGTAACTGATGTAAAGATAGATAATAAAGGCGATAATCCAAATATTATATCTGCTATATCTCAAGGTGCATCAGATGGTTTAAATATGGTTCTTGGAATAGGTGCAGTATTAATAGCTATAACAGCTTTAGTTGCATTAGTTAATGGAGGACTTGGATTGATAGGTTTATCATTAGAGAAAATATTATCAGTACTATTTGCTCCAATAGGATTTTTAATGGGATTAAAGCCAGACGATATAGGTTTAGCTGGTCAATTATTAGGAAGTAAATTAATTCTTAATGAATTCGTTGCGTTTAGCGATTTAGGACAAGTTATAAATACTTTAGATCCAAGAACTGCAATGATATTATCAGTATCACTTTGTGGATTTGCTAATATATCAAGTATGGGTATATGTATATCTGGTATATCAGTATTCTGCCCAGAAAAAAGAGGTCAATTATCAAGACTAGCATTTAGAGGAATGATAGGTGGTTTCTTAGTAAGTGTATTAAGTGCATTAGTTGTAGGACTAGTAGCTGCTCTATAATTTGAATTTTTAAACGCTACTGTATAAGGTATAAATATATCTTATACAGTAGCGTTTTTTGTATGTTGATTATTTGAATTAAAATATATAATATAAAATTATAATGAATTTTGAAAAGGGAGTGGATATATGATAAAAAGTAGAATAGAACAATTAAGAGAGATAATGGATGAAAAAGATATTTACGCTTATATAATACCCTCTTCAGATTTTCACCAAAGTGAGTATGTCGGTGAATATTTTAAAGTTAGAGAATATATATCTGGGTTTACAGGATCGGCAGGTACAGTTATAATAACAAAAAATGAAGCTGGTCTTTGGACAGACGGAAGATACTTCTTACAAGCAGAAGCGGAACTTGATGGAAGTGGTATAGAGTTATTTAAATGTGGGATGCCTAATGTTTTAGAAATTGATGAATTTTTAGAAAAAGTTATGCCTGAAAACTCAACATTAGCATTTGATGGTAGAGTAATATCTTCTCTAGAGGGTGAAAAATTTGCAGAAAAATTAAAAGAAAAAAATATTAAAATATTATATAACGAAGATTTAATAGATAATATATGGAATGAAAGACCGCCAATGTCAAAAGAAAAAGCATTTTTATTAGATATAAAGTATGCAGGTGAAGACTTTAAAAGTAAATTGAATAGAGTAAGAAAATCCATGGAAGAAAAGGGAGCTACAATGCATATAATATCTGCATTAGATGATATAGCTTGGTTATTTAATATAAGAGGTAGAGATATAAAATATAATCCTGTATTAATTTCATATGCTGTAGTTACTTTAAAAGATGTTTATTTATTTGTAGATGAAGAAAAATTAAGTGCTAATATAAAAGAAGAGTTAAATAAATGTAATACAATAATAAAGCCGTATTTTGATATTTATGAATTTATAAAAAGTATAGATAGAAAAGACGTTATATTACTAGATAAATCAAAAACTAATTTTACTATATATAATAATATACCAAGTGGTGTTAAAAAGATAAATGGATTTAATCCGTGTATGTTATTTAAATGCATAAAAAATGAAGTTGAATTAGATAATATAAGAAAATCCCATATAAAAGATGGGGTTGCTATGACTAAATTTATGTATTGGTTAAAAAATAATGTAGGAAAAATACCTATGGATGAAGTTAGTGTAGATGATAAATTATTAAAATTTAGACAAGAGCAAGAAGGATTTATTGAACCTAGTTTCAATACTATTGCAGGATATAAAGATCATGGTGCAATAATACATTATAGTGCAACAAAAGAAAGTGCGTATGAATTAAATAAAGAAGGGTTACTATTAGTAGATTCTGGAGGGCAATATTATGATGGAACTACTGATATAACAAGGGTATATGTGTTAGGAGAGATTGATGAAATTCAAAGAACACATTTTACAGCAGTTACAAGAGGAATGATAAATTTATCTATGGCTAAATTTATGTATGGATGTAGAGGATATAATTTAGATATACTTGCTAGAGGTCCTATTTGGGAATTAGGACTTGATTATAGAACTGGAACAGGTCATGGTATAGGTTTTGTTTTAAATGTACATGAGGCACCAAATGGATTTAGATGGAAAGTGGTTCCTGAAAGAAATGATAGTTGCATTCTAGAAGCTGGAATGGTAACTACAAATGAGCCTGGAATTTATATAGATGGCTCTCATGGTATAAGAATAGAGAACGAACTTATAACAGTAAAAGGGAAAGAAACTGAATATGGTCAGCTTATGGAATTTGAAACGGTTACTCTAGCACCAATAGATTTAGATGGAATAAATCCAAACCTTATGACTAAAAGTGAAAGAGAGTATCTAAATAATTATCATAAGAAAGTTTATGATAATATATCTCCGTTTTTAAATGAAGAAGAAAAACAATGGTTAGAAAAATATACTAGAGCTATATAGTATTAATAATAAAAAATAGACTGATTAAATCAGTCTATTTTTTATCCAATTATATATGTATTCTATAGTATTATCTTCATTAAGATTATTTAAAATATTAAACTCTTTATCTTTAGAAAGTATGTTATTAAATAAAAATTTACTGTAATCAGAATTAATATCTTTGAAAGAATTATTTATCACAAGTGAAGGGTAATTAAATTTATATAAATCATCTTGAATAAAGTAATCCTCAAAGGTAACGTTTTCTTGATTGTTTAAAAATTTTGGTGAATATAAAATAGCACCATTAAATGAGTTTTTATTATTGGAACCATATTTCAATGGTATATAAGTACTTAAGTCACATGCAAGTATAAATATTGGACAATTTGGATTTTCTTTTTTTATTAGATTTATACTGTTATCGTAATTATTAATAATTGCATCTAAGTTATAAGATTCATCTATTTTATATTTATAAACATTAAAATTATAACTATTTAGTTTTTGAGTTATATAATCATAACTATCATTAACCATATGAGATATTAAAATTGTAGCTAAAGGGGTATTTACTAAGTTTTTTTCATAATTTAAATTCATAAAGTTTCACTCCTTATTGACACAAAAATAGCGTAAACTAAAGTCTAAATATTATTATATAAATTTAGATTCGATAATTTACGCAAAAAACCTTTAAATTTTATATTTTATTTTACATGAGTTCCGTTTGAATCTTGAGTTATAAGACCTTTTTTCATTAAAACGCCTAAAGCACGCTTGAAATTTTTCTTACTAGAGTTAAATACAGTAGCGATTTCTTCTGGAGTAGACTTATCGTTAAATCTCATAAAACCATCATTACCTTCTAAGTAGTTCATTATAGATATTTCTAGTGAATCTAGCTCTTCTTTTCTACTTTGTCTAGGAGTAAGTCCTAATTTTCCATCTTCATAGATATTTATTACTCTTAAACTTAATTCTTGACCAGGTTTTAATTCTGTAAAGTATTCGTTATGTAGTATGACACCAGCATATTTATTATCAACAACAACCATTGCGGAATTGTTAGTTTGGAATCCATAAACAATACCTGTTACAATATCTCCTTCTTTATAATCACTATCAGTAGTTAAGTACATATCTATATCAGTAGTTGCAGCTAATCTTCCACTTTTATCTACGTATATATAAAATGGATATCTTTCTCCCTTTACTAACTCATAAGTTCTAGCTTTGAAAGGCACTAGTATGTCTTTTGGAAGTCCAATATCTATAAAACTACCTATTTGAGTATGAGCAACAACTTTTAGATTTGCTATATCTCCAACTTTAGCTTTAGGTGGTATTAAAGTTGCAGCTATTCTATCTTCTGAATCTTTAAATATAAAAGCTTCTACTTCATCTCCAACTTCTATTTTATTTTTACCTAATAATCTATTGTGTAATAAGATATCATCTTTAGTTTGGTTTGTTTTTCCATCTAAGAAATAGCCAAAATCAGCTTTTCTTTTAACTTTTAATTTATTAAAATCACCTATTTTTATCAAATTAAGCATCTCCTTACTGATTTATTATTTAATTTGCACATTTCTATATAATATCATATCTTAAGTCGGTTATATATATAATATTTTTTACAAAATAATAATAAATTATTGAAACTCATAGAAAAAGCGATTACAATTTTTGCATAAACTAATTATCAATTATTAAAAAGGGGATAAATATGAGAATACTAGTATGTAGAGACTATGAATCTATGAGTAAAAAAGCAGCACAAATTATACTTAGTCAAATAACATTAAAGCCAAATACTGTCTTAGGTCTTGCAACAGGAAGTACTCCTATAGGAATGTATAAAAACCTAGTTGAAATGTATAAAGATGGCATTATAGATTTTTCAGAGGTACAAACATTTAATTTAGATGAATATTATAAATTGCCAATAACAAGTAATCAAAGTTATCATTATTTTATGCAAGAAAATTTATTTAATCATATAAATATAAGCCCTAAAAATATACATATGCCAAATGGAATGACTGATAACATAGAAGAAGAGTGTGAAAGTTATGAAAATGCAATAAAGGATGCAGGTGGTATAGATATACAAGTATTAGGTATAGGTAGAAATGCACATATTGGATTTAACGAGCCTACAATAAGTTTTGAAAAAGGAACACACTTAGTAGATTTGACACCGTCAACAATAGAAGCAAATGCTAGATTTTTTGAATCTAAAGAAAAGGTTCCTAAGAAGGCAATAACTATGGGAACTGGATCTATATTTAAGGCTAGAAAAATACTTATGTTAGCCTATGGAGAACGTAAGGCTGATGCAGTATATAATATGGTTCATGGGAAAATTACTCCAGAGGTACCCGCATCGATACTTCAATTCCATGGAGATATAGTACTTATATTAGATAAGTTAGCGGCAAGCAAATTAGATACAAGTGACTATAAAGAAATATAGTATTATATATAAATATATTAAAATAAAAAAGCACTTAGATAAACTATCTAAGTGCTTTTTTATTATATAGTTTTAATAATAGGGAAATATAAGAGCAAAGTATAAATAGAGTAACGCTATAAAAACAAAAAATAATGCAAAATTATATTATTATAAAAAAGTTAGGCATACTAAACTTTATAAATATTAATATAAACAATATATATTTTTTTTATGGTTGAAAATATTAAAAATACTAGGCTTCTTAGGATTAAGAAAATATAAGGAAAATAATTAAAAACTCTTGAATTAAGTTATGAAATTTTATATAATAACCTTTGTTGTTTAGAAATTTTAAACTAATAGTTTAGTAGTATGAGCAAAAGAGGAGGTGTAAATATGGATATTGGTGAGAAAATAAAAAGAATGAGAATAGAAAAACAACTTACCCAAGAAGAATTAGCTAATAGGTGTGAGTTATCAAAAGGTTTTATATCTCAGGTTGAAAATAATTTAACATCACCATCTATAGCCACCCTTATAGATATATTAGAAATATTGGGAACTAATTTAAGAGAGTTCTTTAATGAAATTGATGATGAAAGAATATGTTTTTCAAAGGATGATATGTTTGAAACTGAAGACGAAGAATTAAAGTATAAACTAAAGTGGTTAATACCAAATTCTCAAAAAAATGAGATGGAACCAATAATCATAACTTTATATCCAGGTGGACAATATAAAGAAGAAAAACCTCATGAAGGTGAAGAGTTTGGATATGTTCTTGCTGGTTCTATATTTGTACATATAGGAGATAAAAAGAATAAGGTTAAAAAAGGAGAAAGTTTCTACTTTAAACCTAGAGCGAATCATTATATATCAAATGCAGGAAAGAACGAGGCTAGAGTGGTTTGGGTAAGTACGCCACCATCATTTTAGAAAAGAGGTGCTATATAATTGACAGATAATATAATAAGTTTACAAGGAATATCTAAAACTTATGAAGACAACACTGTTTTAGATTGTTTAGATTTAGACATTAAAAAGAATGAATTTTTAACATTACTAGGTCCAAGTGGATGTGGTAAAACTACTACACTAAAAATAATAGCTGGATTTGAGTATGCAGATAGCGGGAAAGTATTATTTGAAGAAAAGGATATGAATAATATTCCTCCTTATGAAAGGGCAGTAAACACTGTATTCCAAAAATATGCACTATTTCCACATATGAACATTTATGAAAATATAGCATTTGGATTAAAAATAAAAAAAATGCCTAAGGATGAAATAGATAGAAAAGTTAAAGAAATGTTAAAACTAGTAGCTCTTGAAGGATTCGAAAATAGACGAGTAGATTCTTTAAGTGGTGGTCAACAACAAAGGATAGCCATAGCTAGAGCGTTAGTAAACGAACCAAAGGTATTATTATTAGATGAGCCTTTAGGTGCATTAGACTTAAAATTAAGACAAGAAATGCAAACTGAACTTAAGAAGATACAACAAAAGCTTGGAATTACATTTATATTTGTAACTCATGATCAAGAAGAAGCTTTAAGTATGTCAGATACTATAGTTGTAATGAATAAAGGTAAAATACAACAAATGGGAACTCCAGAAGATATATATAATGAGCCTAAAAATGCATTTGTTGCAAGATTTATAGGTGAAAGTAATATATTCGATGGTGTTATGCATGATGACTTTAAAGTTGAATTTTGTGGTAAGCACTTTGATTGTGTTGATAAAGGATTCAAGAAAGATGAAGTAATAGATGTTGTAATAAGACCAGAAGATATAAAAATGACTAATGCTAATGAAGGTATGTTAAAAGGTGTTGTTACATCTGTAGTATTTAAAGGTGTACATTATGAAATAGAAGTACAAGAAAACGATAGAAAATGGATAATTCATAATACTCAAAGTGCTAAGGTTGGAGAAGAACTTGGCATGGATATATATCCAGAAGATATTCACATAATGAAAAAGGTAAGTGAAATATAATGAAAAGAAATTCTAATTCATACTTAGCTTCTCCTTACGTAATATGGAGTATGATATTTATAATAATACCATTACTTTTAATAATATTTTTTGGATTTACTAAAGAAGTAAATGGACATTATGTATTTTCATTAGAGAACTTCCAGAGATTAATGGATCCTATATATTTAAAAGTATTTATTAGGTCATTATGGCTTGCATTAGTATCGACGTTATTATGTATATTAGTTGGTTATCCTACTGCGTATATAATTTCAAAAGTAAAAGCAAGTAAACAAGGAATTTTAATATTGTTATTTATATTACCTATGTGGATGAACTTCTTATTAAGAACTTATGCATGGATGGCAATTCTTGGTAAAAATGGTATTATAAATACATTACTTAGTAGTTTAGGATTTGGACATATAAATATTTTATATACAGATGCTGCTGTTTTACTAGGTATGGTATACAACTTCTTACCATTTATGGTTCTTCCAATATATACAATACTTTCTAAGATGGACAAAGACTTAATTAATGCAGCAAGAGATTTAGGAGCAAATGGTTTCCAAGTATTTACTAAAGTTATTTTCCCTTTAAGTTTACCTGGAGTTGCTTCTGGTATAACTATGGTATTTATGCCAGCAGTGTCTACATTTGTAATATCTAAGTTACTAGGTGGAGGAAAAATAATGCTAGTTGGTAATTTAATTGAGCAACAATTTATGACGGTAGGAGATTGGAACTTCGGTTCAGCAGTTTCAATATTTATGATGATATTAATTTTATTATCGATGGCTCTTATGAATAAATTTGGTGATGAATCTAATAATGAAGGCGGTGGATTACTATTATAAAGAAACTAACGTCTAATATATATTTAACATTGGTGTTCATATTTTTATATGCACCAATAGCAGCACTAGCTGTTTTCTCATTCAATGACTCAAAGTCAATGGGAAGCTGGGAAGGGTTTACTTTAAAATGGTATAAAAGCCTATTCCAAGATGAAAGAATAATGACTGCTTTATTTTATACAATAGCAATTGCTATAATAGCATCTCTTGTAGCTACTATTGTAGGAACAATAACTGCTATAGGTATACATAATATGAGAAGTGGAAAATTTAAAACATTATTATTAAATGTAAATAATTTACCAATACTAAATCCAGATGTTGTAACAGGTGTATCATTAATGACTCTATTTGTTATGATGAATATGGAGTTTGGATTTACAACAATGTTATTATCTCATATAGTTTTTAATATACCTTATGTAATACTTGCTGTACTGCCTAAGTTAAAGCAGTTACCTCCTAATATAGAGGATGCAGCAATGGACTTAGGAGCAACTCCTATGTATGCCCTTAGAAAGGTAATAATACCTCAAATAAAGCCTGGAATAATATCGGGGATGTTAATAGCATTTACAATGTCAATTGATGATTTTGTTATAAGTTTCTTTACAGCAGGTAATGGTGTAAGCAACTTATCTATAGAAATTTACTCGATGACTAGAAGAGGAATAAGTCCGGAAATAAATGCTTTATCAACTATAATGTTTGTTGTTGTTTTAGGTTTACTAATATTATCTAATGTAAGTGGAAAAAAACAACCAGTATTAAATAAAGAGTAATTAAATTATTTGAGGAGGGTGAATATGAAGCAAAAGAAGTTTATATGTTTAGCTACTATATTTACACTAGCCTCGACATTACTAGTTGGATGTGGGAATTCAAAACCATCTGAACAAGTTCTTAATGTATATAATGTTGGTGATTATATAGATGAAAGCTTAATAACTAAGTTTGAAGAGGAAACAGGTATAGAAGTAGTTTATGAAACTTATGATACAAACGAATCTATGTATCAAAAAGTTAAGGGTGGAAGCTCTAAGTATGATTTAGTATTTCCATCAGACTATATGGTTCAAAAAATGATAAATGAAGATATGTTAGAAGAAATAAACTATAATAATATTCCTAATTATAAATATATATCAAAAGATTTTAAAAATGCACCATACGATAAAGGTGACAAACATAGTGTTCCTTATATGTGGGGAACGTTTGGGATTTTATATAATAAAAACATTGTTGATGAAAAGGATGTAAAGAGTTGGGATGTTCTTTGGAATAAGAAATATGCTGGAGAAATACAGATGTTAGATTCAGTAAGAGATACTATGGGAATATCTTTAAAAAGATTAGGATATTCTATGAATTCAGAAAATCCTAAAGAAATTGAGCAAGCAAAAGAACAATTAATTCTTCAGAAAAACATAGTTCAAGCTTATGTTAATGATGATGGAAAAGATAGATTAGTATCAGGAGAAGCTGCTATAGGGATTGTTTATTCTGGAGATGCGAATTCTTTAATAGAAAATAATGATAATTTAGCATACTCTGTTCCAGAAGAAGGAACAAATAGATGGATTGATGCTATGTGTATTCCTAAAACGTCTCAAAATAAAGAATATGCAGAGAAGTTTATAAACTTTTTATTAGACCCTGAAAATGCAGCAACAAATGCAAAATATATAGGATATTCTACACCTAATGATGGAGCTATTAAAATATTAGGTTCTGATTATATAGATGACCCGATAATTAATCCATCAAAAGAAGTTATAGATAAAAGTGAAGTGTTTTTAGATTTAAATTCTAATATATTAAAGTTATATGATGAAGCATGGATAGAAATTAAATGTAAATAAATAATAAAAAACTATAAAGTAAGATTGTTATATCTCTTTATAGTTTTTATTATTTTTATAAGAATATTTTTATTAAAAGTTGTATTATGTTAGACTATGATTACATAGATTTAATTAGTAAGTATTAAAAGACATTTTATAAAAATTGGAGGTAGTATGGGGAAGAAGAGGATTAAACATCTTGGGAAGAAATCAAAAAGACGAAAAATACAAAGATTAGTGCATATATCTATAATCGTAATATTAATTATTATATTGTGTTTAGGTGTTAGATACTTAAAAAGTATGTTTGTATCAAGGGATATAGAAGATACTAAAATTGAGTTTTATATAAATATAGCTGATGAAGTTGGAAAGGATGAGGTTCAACTTAACTGGAAGGAACTACTTGCTATAGATATGTTTGTATATAACAATGATTTAAGTAATGTAAAGAAAAGTGATGTAATACATAGAGGTAAGAAATTTATAGAAACATATAAAGATAAAAATGGAAACACTGCTTATTATGTTAAGGATTTTGATGAAGTTTTAAATGATTTAGGTATGAAAAAAAGCGACAAGGTTAAGGTTAATAATTACTTAAGTCAATTAGAAAATGTTTACTTAGGTAACAGGCGTTTAAATAAAGATAGCTTACAAATAAAATTTATAAGTAAAATAAAAGATAGAGCTATAATAAATTATGAGCAATTTGGTATATTGCCATCTATAACAATAGCTCAATGTATATTAGAATCTGGGTGGGGGAATTCAGAATTATCAACAAAGGGTAAAAATTTATTTGGAATAAAAGCAGACTCATCTTGGGAAGGACAAAGTATGAAACTTGAAACTTCAGAAAATTATGATGATAAAGTTGTAGCAGAATTTAGGGTATATTCATCAATAAATGACTCGATAAAAGATCATGGTGAATTCCTAAGTAACAATCCTAGATATAGAAAAAATGGACTTTTTGATGGTAAGACTTATATATTACAAGCACAATCGTTAGAAGATGCTGGTTATAGTACTAAAGAAGATGAGAATGGAAATAAAATTTATGCAGATATGTTAATTAATTTAATAAGAGAGTATAATCTACAATTAATTGATTGGAGTTTATGTAAGAAAAAATAGGCATAAAAAAGGTTGAATTTAAAAATAAGTTCAACCTTTTTATATTTATAATAGTTTATAAAACTATGAATAAACCTAAATTAACTTACAAATAATATTTTAGCAAGTATAAATAGTTAAATAAAAAAATAAAAAAGTTTTAAAAATGTATTGACTTAAGTTGATAAAGGTGATAAAGTATTACTTGTCCGAGAGATACGGATAAAAAAACAAAATGAACTTTGAAAATTAAACAGTAGGTTAATTTATATAAAAAATTCTTATTTAAGAATTAAACTAAACAACCAAGCCAGATATTCAGATAATGATTAGCTGAGCGATGGACAACTTTTATTTGAGAGTTTGATCCTGGCTCAGGATGAACGCTGGCGGCGTGCCTAACACATGCAAGTCG
>JAEIGA010006525.1_pt1 | contig 17767 bp, 45 predicted proteins | sample 9270691 | NCBI WGS metagenome assembly JAEIGA01 (sample SAMN17057246, study PRJNA624740) | gut metagenome | biome: biome; isolation source: fecal sample | host: Bos grunniens | place: China: Xizang | collected 2019 | reverse complement strand
GCTGGTGGTAGTGTGAAATGTGATTTATCAGTAACAGAAGGTCAGACACTTTACATTATGGTTGGCGGTGTTCCAACAGTTCTAAACACGGCATCTTACAATGCTTCTGATATTAGAATAAACGGTACGGAGTACGAGAACAGAATTATTGTGGCTGGTGGAGGTGGTTCTGGAACTGGTACTTCATCTGGTAACTTAAGCCACTCAAAAGGCGGAGCTGGTGGAGGTCTTGTTGGTGGAGATGCTAAAGCTGTTACTTATCAAGCTGGTGGCTTCGGAGGTACTCAAGAGGCTGGTGGTGCTGCTTCATATAGAACAGGTGGTGGTGTAGACGGCTGGGTTGGTGGTGCAGCTGGTTCATATGCTATCGGTGGTAACGGTGGCCTTGGTTCGATGTACGGTTCTACTGTCAGGGGTGGTGCTGGTGGTGCTGGCTACTACGGCGGCGGCGGTGGCGGTGTCTATGACATCAACAGCGTTGGTATCAGCTTTGCTGGCGGTGGTGGTGGTTCGTCATATACTGACAGCACACTATGCGAGAATGTAGTTCACCTTCAAGGTATTAACAATGGTGAAGGATATGTAAAAATAAGTTATATTAAGGAGTTGAAATAATGACAACTTTAGGATTAAAAAATGTAAATATGCTGACGAAAGAGCAGTATGATGGTATATCTGTTCCAGCTACTGATGAGCTATACGCCGTCTCTGGTTCTGGTTTTGGGTTTCCAAGTAACAGATTTGAAGAATTAGAGCTTGGTGCTAGTAATACTGAGTATATAGCTCCTGCTAATGGGTATGCTTATATAAATAAAGAATCATCAGCCTCGGGTCAGTATGTTAATATCTATGACGGAACGGCAATTTCTCGCAGGAGTATCTCATCTGCTTCTGGACAAAGACTTATTGTTGCTGCTCCAGTTCTAAAAGGTAAAAAGTTTAAGATAGATTATAGTGCGGCGGGTACTACACACCAATTCCGTTTCGTATACGCAGAAGGAGAATAAAGTATGTTTATAGGTTATCAAAATAATATAGCTCGTTATATCAAAAACACTAAAGAAGAGTTAAACGCAATACCTCGCGTAAGCTTTGACAAGATTGAAGAAGTACCTTTTGCAGAGATGTTTAACGGTGTTGTTTATACATCTGAGGAAGAGTTAAACAATGCTAAAGCTAGTGATGTTAGAGCAGTACGCAACAGCTATCTTGAGCAATATGTAGACCCTAAACAGCTTGTTATGGTTTGGGACGGACTGAGCGAAGAAGATAAACAGATGTATGCAGACTATCGCACATACTTGTTAGACTATACAGAGTCAGAGAACTGGTGGTTAAGCTATCCAATGACTTTGGAAGAGTGGAAGAATCCGCTTAAGCCTGTTGAACCTATCGAAGCTGTTGAGGAGTTGCCAGTAGTTGAGGAGGCAACTATTTCCGAAACGGAAAGGGTTGACATAGTAGATTAACTGTACTAAAATATCTGATAGAATAATCGATATTTAGGGACTTGAAAATGAACGAAACTATTGAAATAATAAAAGAGGCTCGTAAGGCTGGTATGCAGACAGCATTGATGCTATTTGGTGCTTTGCTTGTTGTTTCAGCGTTGTTTGGATACTATATCTATAAGAGCTATGATAGTAATATAGCAAACATTTCAGCTATCCAAGACGGGACTAGTAATATTCAGGAGGTAACTAATGGCGAAACAGTCAATTAAAATCACTATGAATGTCCGCAGAGGTGGTAAAGGAGGAGGTCGTGGTGGTAAAGGAACTCGTAAAGGATAAGATAATATCCTTATGGCTTCACTTTTGGCTTAAAAGAGTTGCGAAGAAATATCCTGACTTCTTTATGAAAATGCTTGATGACATAGTAGATAGCGATAAAGGTAAAACTATTATGAAAGCAAGATATATAGACCGTCTCAAGTTCAAACAAATATCTGGTTTGGTTAATTTAGAAGAAAGACAGATTTATAAAATACATCAGAAAATCATAAAACACTTAATTCGCTTGTAAAATCAAATGGTTAGCAATACATAAGCTAGCCATTTTTTTATTATCTATATTTTGCTATTCTAACCATAGAGCAAAAGTTCACCGCTCTTTTCAGAATCTAGGGAAGGCACTTAATAGCCGCCGGGTGTTTCCTGCCTTCCTTACTTAATATAGGGGTTAGATATGGAAAATTATAGTCAAAGTTTTGTTGGTTTTATTCAAAATGGTAAGATTAACAATTACAACGGACAGCAGATAGGGGTAACTATTGATGAATATAATAAAGCTATAGATATTGCTAAAGGTTTTCAACAGAAGTTAATAGATGCTGGCATACTTGTAAAACCTAAAACACCAGAAGAGATAAACCAAGAATTACAGGAAACATTAAAACAGACTCAATCGATGATGGTTGATATGTCTAAAACTATTATGTCGCTAAATGAAAAAGTAAACAAATTGGAGAGTAGAGATGTTGGACAAGAGAGAGATGATGGCGGATGCCCAGAGGATGATGGGGCAAAAAGGCACAGGGCTTCTAGGGCAGATGTTTGATGTTGCTACTAATATTATGAATACTTGTTCAGACCCAGTTGGAGAGCTTAAAAAATATGGTGTTAGTAGGGACACTATAAAACGAGCTAAGAGTTGTTTGAACTTTCCAGGTGTTGGCTGGCTTGTAAACAAATATGGCGATAAGGATAAGATATTAGAGGATTTAGAAAAGCTAGAAAAAGTCTTTGAAGAAAATCAACTGCTAATAGAACAAGCCCCTGTTAGTGAGTTGGAGCAGATGCAGAGAAACCTTGCCTCGCTCAAATAGTGTAGGGCTTATATAGGAGATAAACCTATGGATGATAAAACTTATAGTATGGGTGGAATTGGCTTTTTAGCTATTTTATTCATCTTGATTTTTGCTGTTGTTGGTCGTGGAGGCTTTGGAGGCTTCGGCGGTTGGGGCGGAAATGGTTGTGGTTGGGGAGCAGATGGCTTTACTGGCTATGGTTTTCAAAACTACAAAGCTACCGTTGATGCCGAGAAGGCAGAAATAATCAACACTGCACGCACTCAGTACATTACTGAACAACAATCAGCTTCTACTCGTGAGCTAGTTCAATCCACAGCTAACACAACTCAAGCTAAGATTGATTTCTACGCTTACCAAGATTTACGAGATAAACTCTCTGAATCTCAACGTGAGAATATGATGTTGCAAAACAAGTTGTTTGTTAAAGACCAGTTAGAGCCTGTAAACTCTGCATTGGCTTCTATTCAATGCAATATGCTCCGTAGACCTGATGTAACAGGTATTGGTGCTGTATGCCCTAACGCTGCTATAATCAACGGATTGGGAATCAACTCACTCGGTGGTTGTGGTTGCAATGGTAACAATGTATTAGTTTAACCCCTTCGGGGACTGAAATACGTCCCCTGACTTTTTTGGAGGATAAAATGACTTGTAAATGTGATGCTTATTTGGTTAGGACAGCTGTTGCTTCTACTACAGAACTCACTTTAGGGTTCACAAGTACGCCTGCTGTTCAGAATAGCGATGTGTTTAACTTCCGTATAGCTTGTGATTTAGGTTCAAATCCGACTACCTATGTACCTGTTGTTATAAATGTTTCAATAGGAGGCACGGTAACAGCAGTTCCGTTATTAAACAGATTTGGAAACCAAGTTTACTCAAACGAATTGCGCACTCGTGTAACGTACAGAGGTTTCTTTGGTTCTGTTCCTACTTCTCACGTTATAGCGTTGAATACACCTAAGAACTGTTAGGAGATGATATGAGGGGTTTGGGTATGATACTTGCTTATATTATGGGTAATAAAAAAGCTCGTGATTGGTGCATAGATAAAATATGCCAAGCCTCTTGTATTGTTGAAAACGAATTTAAGAAAACGCCTTTATGGCTAATATTTAAGGATAAAAAAGATGATGACGTTTCAAAAGCTGATTGATGAATATGGTCGCACTGGTAACGTGGAAACTATGGAACATCTTACTAGGAAAATGGACCATTTTGTTGAGGAAGTAAGGGAGTATCATCCTGAACTTGTTGAACATTTTTTAGTTTGGGTTGATATAACATTAAACCCTCATTTTACGAAAGAAACAGCTGTGCACGCTGTTAATAAAATGAAGAATAAAGATGGTTCTACAGGCGGACACTGGGACTACGACACAACAACTAAAGTGTTAAAAGCTAGAGGGTATGACTTCAATCCTTGTGATTGGTATGTTGCTTTGAATATGATTTATTCTGACTATTATAAAACAGGTAGAAGTGATGACACTTATATTGAACTAGCTTATGACTTTTTGGCTGATAAAGATGCACCAGAAGATAAGATGAAAAAATATTATAGAGCAATGCACTCTTGACAATTATCTGACTAGTGGTTATCATACTGATAGGTAACCACTTAGTCGGAGAAATAGCGTGTTGCGAGATGTTAAAGAAGTTTTGATAGATTACTCTATCATTGGAGGCACTATGGCAATACTTACAGCGTTAATTAAGCCCTTTGTATGTTGGAAAAAGACAATCAAAGACAGTATCTTGGTATTCACTTTTTCTCTACTTTGTGGTTTATTGATTCAATACTGGGAAATCCCAGAAGCTGTTAAGTTTGGCGTATCAGGTGTATGTGGATATTTTGCCGTAAGAATTAACGAAGTGATTGAAAGTGTATTGTTGAAGGCAAAGAATAATCCTGAAAAAATCATAGATAAGCTAGGCAAATAGTCTGGCTTTTTTTTATTAGAGGGGTAATATGCTTACTTTAGATGAAGTTGTACAGAGACTTGTCTATCACGAGGGTGTTAAGTTAAAACCTTATAAAGACACTAAGGGAAAATTAACGATAGGTGTTGGTAGATGTATAGATACAAACCCTTTCACCTATGAAGAACTAAAGGCTGTAGGCGATTGGAAGAAGGGTATAACTAAAAATGCAGCGTTTTTTCTATTGAGAAACGATATAAGAAGAGCAAGTAAAGAATGTAAGAGTAATATACCCTTTTATGAGGAATTAAACGATGACAGGCGCTATGCTCTACTTGATATGTGTTTTCAGTTAGGTATAGGCGGTTTGCTTGGTTTCAAAAAGATGTTGGCCGCGATGAGCATTGGTAACTGGATTGAGGCCAAAGAGCAATGTTTGGATAGTAAATACGCAAGAGAAGACAGCCCCAAAAGAGCTGAAAGAATAGCTAGAACAATAGAAACAGGAGTGTTTAAGATATGATGTGGATTATACCGGTATTGGTTGCTTTAGGTTTTAGAATTAGAGGCGGACTATTCGAAAGACAATGGAGAAGACTACCTTTGAACAAGTGGTGGTTTGCTGCAGTATTTGCCTTGTGTGCTTGTTGGTTAAAAGGTTGGGATTGGAACTACTTTTTGGTAGTATTCATAGCTGCTAGATTATCAACTCAATTAGCTGGATGGGGTGAGGCTGTGGGCTGTGCCTTAGGTGTTGCAAAGCCTGACCTAAACAGAATTGATATGTATGAAGCTGATGACTTCTGCAATACATTTGAAATTCAAGAACGTGATGTAAAGATTTGGAAATGGAATATCCATATACCTCACTTTAAGTTGATTGACCACTCGGTATTATGGGGTGTTACTTACCTGACAATAAGAGGTGTTTACTTATCGTTCATCATTGGATTGGCTCTGCAGTCTATACCATTTATGTTGTGTGGTTTGCCAATGGGTATTATTTACTGGTTTGCTGGTTGGTTATACCGTAAAGGTCTTAACGATGGTAAATTCGGATGGAATACAGGTGAATGGCTCTTCGGTTTTTGGCTTGGCGTCTGCGAGAGGTGGTGTCTATGACAAAATATTTAATAACTTTTTGCGTTATTCTAACCATTCTTCTGGGATTAGCTATCTGGAGGCTGGATTATTTAACCAAACAAAACACTAAAATAACTTTAGAAAAAAACGCCTGTATTGAAGAAAAGGAGAATTATAAAAATGCACAAGTATCATCCAGTAGGCTCATCAAGGAACTTCGGTCTGAGAAGGCTAAGCTCAATACTAACATTGATTGCTATAATGTTGCTTTGCCTGAGTATATTATTCGGGTGTTCGACAAGCTCAAGTAGTATATATAATCCTTGCTTGAAGTCTGCTACTACCTACGGTGAGGTTGTTGAGTGTGCTATCCAGCTTTCAGAAGCACAATAAACAAATTTTTTGCACATATCGGTATAAAAATGGCAGATTATGTGATTTTTTCACAAAAATAAGAGAAAAAACGCCGTTTTTGAACAATAAGAAATAGCTCCTGTCGGGGGATTAAATACAAGAGCTATTAGAAGTTTCAAAACATATTACTATCATTTAGTATGATATATCTTTTAAGGTGATTGTCAATATGAAAGTAACTTACACAAAGATTTCTCCTGATAGGGTAAAAGAGAATAGAACATTCTATAAGAATAGAGTTAGAACTGCCTTCATTTGCTGGTGTGCTTATGAAGGCTTTTTTGATGGTGTATTAACAGAACAAGAGATACGCAAAGCAAAGCGTGGTCAGTTACCTAAGGACTTGAATATACACCATAGGATGCCGCTTTCAGGTAAAGATGAAGGAGTGAATGAGTTTAATAATCTTACAGTTATCCACAAGGAGACGCACGAGTACATAAATAGGTATGTATTTTCACCTCAATTAAAGCCTTACATAAACGAGCCGTACGGTACGGAGTTTGAAATAGATATACCTGAATACGATTTTGTTGATGTTAATGGTATAAGACACGAGCGGCAAAAGGAAGCTATAAGGAAGCAGTTTGCATATAGTAAACATAAGGGTAGATAAACTAAACCGCCCAATTCTTGAGCGGCTTTGGGAGTAAACGTGATTTTAGAACTACATCACAACAACGATAATATTATAATCCATTTTCATAATCTTGTAAAGTCTTTATTTTGATTTTATATCTATTGTTATTTTTGTATCTCTTTATGTGGTATCTTAAACTATTCTCATTTTTATTTATATGCTTTGCACATTCTGATAATAACTTAAATGATTTTCCATCTTGTGTTGTATATATTTTGTTTGATAATTTCCTTTTTGTTTCAAGAAAAGATTTTCTAGTATTTGGGTTTGCATTGTTTTCCTTTTGATTTACCCATCTCAGATTATATACATTGTTATCTAGAGAATTTCCGTTTATATGGTCAACTTGAGGTTTGCTTTCAGGGTTTGGAATAAAAACTTCAGCTATTAGCTTATGTAAATAATATTGCTTTGGTTTAATGCCTTTTTTAAATAGCCTGCATTTAATATATCCATCTTTGTTCCCAACACCTTTAGATATTCTTCCTTTAAATACTTCTTTGTTGCTTTTTATGCTTTTTATTTTTCCTGTGTTGCTAACCATATAACTATCTTCATAATTTTTAACAGGTTCCCAAATTTCTTCCATTTTAATCTCCATTAAAACACTCATTAAAGGGAAAGCGACAACATTGTGAGTTGCAATGCTTTCGGGAGCTATCCTAGTCGCTTAAACTATCATATACTAATCATTAAAGTTTTCAACATATTGTTTCAATAAAGGTTCTTTTTTACTCCAAAATAACCTACAGCAACAATGCCCCTTGTATATTGTGTCAGCAATACATCTTGAAGAGCCACAAAAATGGTCTGCATCCTGTGACGCACAAGGACAACGCTTCATATCATCATTTCTAAATAGAAGCATTTTAGCTCTTACTATTTTATCTTCATTTTTTATTTCAAAATTATACTTTTTAGCTGTTCTATGGATTAGTCTGCTTATCAAACTTTGTTTTTTCTGATATTGTTTTTGGCATTTCCAGTTGCAGAATTTCTGCCCTGCGTGTTCTTTAACAAATTCTTTTCCACACATTTTGCATTTGAGTACTTTGGGTTCATTCGGGTCTCTAGCAAATCCCCTTGCATTTGTTCTATTGCCTTCTAAAGCACACTCTTTAGAGCAATAGCTTCTTCTTCCTGAATCAGTTATTTCTTTTCCACAAACTTTACATATTTTCATTTCTTTAATCCTCTCTTGTTTTTTGTTTTCTTTTTAGCATACTTTATGGCGTCTTCAAAGCTATATCCAACTTTTATCCTATATTGAAAAATCCTGTAACTTCCTCCAACCTCCTTCAAATACTTATACACAGATTTACCATTTATCAAGTGTACAGCTCCAACTCTTGGTATAGATAATACTTCGTCTGGAGACCATCCTCTATGTGTTCTTGCATAATAAGTTGGGACAGCGATTCCTAAGCTATTACATATCTTTTTTATGTCTGCTAAATTATTTTTTTTCATAAAAATTATCCTTCTAATATTGAGTATATTTTCTTTCTGGTGTATAATCCGTTTTGGTTTTTGTAAAGTCCTTTTCTAACTCTTTCAGCTACTTTAAGTATAGCCTTTTCTAATCTTTTCATTACAGCTTTGCGTTCTTCAGGCGGTAAGTCGAAGTAGTACTTTTGCATTAAATCTCTTCCTGCCGCTCTTGTGCTCTCAAACCTGTTAAAAGATACAATAACAAACAGTAAGTCTCCATATTCATCCATTGCTTTACTCAAAGTTTCTGCTCTAAGCATTTCGCATAATTCTTCACCGAACTGAATCCATTGCCCTTCTGGTGTTGCATCAGGAAAGAATTGGATATGATATTTTTCTGCTATTTCAAAATTCATATAAATACTCCTCATAATTATTTTAAGGTGGGGCCTGTTTAGCGTAAATTAAAGGTTGAACAAAAGATGTTTATCGGCCCCATAATCCAAGTTATTTTTCTTTATTTACCTTTCCACAATGTTTACAACATGTGCAACTGTTGGGGCATTTGGGGCAAATATCAGGAATATGCTTGCCATAATGCCTGCAATATTTTTCAAGTGTTGGATTCCTGCAACTTTTTATCCACTCGTGTTTCCCCAACCAACATTTAATCTTCTGCCACATCAGTATAAAAACCTTTCAATATTATCAAACATACGTTGTAAAACATCTCGAACCTTTTTTGAGATGATAAATGGAGCTGATAATATTATTACAATCAATCCAAGTATCAAAAAACAAATAAGAATCAAAATGTTAATTACTGATAAAAACCATTTTTTATATAATTTTATAACTTCTTTAATCTTCTGCCACATCTTCTTTATCCTTTTTTATTTCAATTATCGCTTTATCAAAATTTTCTTCTAGGTATAAATTTGCATAGTGCATAGCTTCAAGAATACAGTCCTCTTTTTTTCGTGCTTGACCTCTTACATTTATAATTCCATTTAACTTAATTGTGAATTTCCACATTCTTAAACTCCTTACTGTTTACTGCTTCTTGCCAAGTTGGATATTCGGCTATGAGTGAAACATTATTTATTTTAATGTTTCTGTAAGAGCTTGAACCATCATCCCAAATAATATATTGACCGTTACAATCTACATTTGTTACTACAAACAAATTTTCTGAATCATAAGAATATATTTGTCCTACTTTAATCTTTGACATCAAACAACTCCTTTATGCTTGCAGTTTTTCTATAAATTTTTGAGCTAAGTCATCAAGCTCCCAAGAAAATACTTCATCATCCATATTAAATTCATCAGTAAGAGCGTCCACCATTGCCCACCAAAACAAGAATAGCTTGCAGTATCTATCAGGCGTATAAGTTTCTTTGATGGCTTGCTCTATCTTTTCTTTACTCATCTGATTGCTCCTCTGGTCTAACTGGTTTATCTAAATCAGCCCACACTACTTTTCTATATTTTTTATCAATGATAATAATCCAATCATCTGCTTTTTTGAGGTTGTCTAAACAAATTTCATTACCTGAGTTAGTCAAGATTTTATTTAGTTTATCATTCCAATAAATATAACTTTGTTTGCCCCACACAGAACGTCTAGCATAGTGACCTTCTTTCAAATATTTAACTACATCTCTAAATGCTCTCACTTCTTTTCTCCCAATCTTTTATAAATCTCATAACCAATCCACCAAATTGGAACAGCCCAAGATAAAAAAGCGCAAAGAATCGAGCCGCAGAACACACCACCTATACATTGTTTTTCTTTTGGTAGCTTATTATTTGCATCATATAATCCAATAGTTCCCATTGTAAAAGCAACACCAGAACCGATATAATATATAAAATCAAATGCTGTCATTATTTTTCTCCCAAATCATCACTATATTTTTCAAGAGCTACATCTTTAATAATAAACTCAGTATTACAGTGAGGACATTCGTACACTAATCCTTTGCATAAATTAAGAAACCTAAACATACCTAAACTTATTTCTAGCTCTTTACGACAAGTTGGACATTCGTTATTGAAATACATACAATCAAGAATGTCGTATCTATCTGCTCTTTCTCTTTGGTTCATTTCTTTTCTCCTATTGCGTTGTCTATTTTGTTTTTAAGGTCTAATAATTCTTTGCATAAATGAACATTAGAGATTATATGGTTTACATCATCTCTACACTCTTTAAGTAACTCTTTGAGCTGTTGGTTTTCCTTAGCAACATCAAGAGTATTAAATTCTTCACACCATTTGCGGAGCTGTTGGTTTTCTTCTACCATAGATAAATAAGCCTTATGCTCATAGTCAAAGCAAGTTGTTACATTTTTCCATTCCTCATAAGTTGGCATTTTTGCAAGCAATGTTATTTCATTATCGGGATATTCTAAGTTAACTCTGTAAAGTGCATAATCAGACATCATACCAATCAACCCGTCAGCACCTTTTACATAATACCAACCGCTTTCAAGCTCGCCTTTTTTCCATTGTTCTGTTAGTGTCATTTATTTGAACCTTTCGTGTGTTAGTATGTGTTGTTTCAAATCTTTATAGGTATATCTACGACCATCGGAATCGTGTATAAAATCATTAACACAATCACTTCTGAAAAAAGTTTGTACTCCGACAAATATATCTAAAACTTCTCCTCTGTCTTTAGTTATACTGCAGTAAAGTCCCATCTCGTCAGCCATATTAAATATCTTTGTTAATATTTTTGAATCCTTGTTCATTTATCTAACTCCTTTATTTGAGTGAGTGCATCTATTGCCCAAGAAACTAACTTAAAGGGGGTATTTTGATATATTGAGGTCTTACAAAAACCTATATTTTCTAAAGCTTCAACAGCAATCTTTAACTGCTTCTCCAACTTCCCACACTTCTCAACAGCTTTAATCAGTACATCACTTGAGCGAGTATCTTGGCGCTTAATATCATCTTGTGATTTAATCTCTTGTGACTTATTGTTCATTTATTTTATCCTTAAGTAGTTCTTTCAAATAATCAGTTCCGAGTTTGGTTAATTCTGGTATATTTTTAACGGTATCTTTAACTGCTCCATTCTCAATAATCTGAGGCGCTATATAAATGAAAGCTGCTTGTTTTGTGGTTGGTAGTAAGGCAGAAATAATAAGAGCAGACGATATAACTGAAAACCACATTTTTATTTTATAAAATTTTGTATATTGCTCAAACCTTTCTGCAAATTCACCTCCTGCAAGGTCACAGAACATCATAATCAAAAGCATACCTAGACCAAGAATAACAAAACCAATAATGCCTGCGGCCATTAAATAATTATGCCAACAATCTAATTTAGCTAGTACATACATTCCAAAGTAACCCATATCTTCACTCCTTCTACATTTCTTGAATTTGTTTGTGCCTTAATTCATACACCCATTCATCTACATTATACTTTTCGCAATATTCTTCTTTAGTTAAATCGAACAAGTCGTTTTCTTCTTCTATATCCATATTACACCTCTATTTCACTTAATTTTACCCAATATGCAGGAGCTTGACCTTCAACATATCCTTCCCATCTCTTTTGTTCTGTAAGATAACGAGAGCGCTTAACTTTACCTTTCCAAACAACTAAACACTCATCATCAATCTTGGATATAATAGGTTTATTTGTTTTGGGATTAACACCGTGGTTGATTATTCTTTGTTCAGGTAATTCCTCGCTTGTTGTGTGCCAAAAGATAATTGTTTCCGCTGATTTAGGAGGGAATACTAAGTTATCTTCATAATCAGGTTCATTGTTATTTTCTACTTCATCAATCATTGGTATATCAATTTCATATTCTTTATATTTATATTCTTTACAATCTGGAAAATTACTATAAGACTGAAAAATAGGGTTTACAGCCAACCAATCTTCCTCTTCCTTGGTGAGTTTTCTCCAACAATCTGCCGAGCAAACTCTTGTGCAAACAGTGAAATCGAGACTTCTCATTTCCACCTACCATAAAACAACAAGTATAATTACAAGGATGATGACAAATATGATTTTAGACACATTGACACCTGTTGTTGTTTCATCCTCAAACATATCTTCATATTCACAATCATCAGAATACAGCGGAGGGTTATTTATGTAATCAGCAATTTTTACAGAATTATCATTATACACCTTAACCTTCATAGATTCGACCTCATATCTAATCATAGCGGCCTTAAGCTCCAACACCTTCTTAGTGTCCTTTAGCTTACCTTTGTTGTCTATTGGCTCGAAATATTCTATAGAGCGTTCAGTTAATCCTAAAACCTTAGCCATTTGTCGCTGTGTTAAACCGTGTTTTTCTCTAAACTCTTTAATCATTATTCATCTCCTAAGTTGCGTAACCAAACCGTTGCTTCTAAACTCATCTGTCCATCTAAATCTTCATCATCAGCAAGATTAACATATTCACCAAGGCCATCAGCTTCAATCCAATCTGCTAACTTTAATAATTTAGCTCTCCATTCTTCATCCTCATCCCAGTCATAACCACCGACTGCGTATTGAGGTTCAACCCCATATATATTCTTAATCCATCTACAGCTCTCTAATGATGTAACATCTATTTCGATTGCTTCGGCAACATTAAGAATTTCTTTCTTTATACTTTCATGTAACATAATACCCCCTAAATATTTATCGCTTAAATCTTCTATCTACTAGGTTGATAGCCTCTTCAACACTTCTTCCTCGATGTATTCTCATAAGAATTGTATTATAATCAAGCTTGTTTTCTTTACAGTATTGACGAAGAGACATACCGTTGTATGTATAAGACACAGACTTGCAATTACCCTCTTCATCGTTCTTAATAGCCTCATCGATACTATCGCCAAACTTTATTCTTTGAACAATACCAATATAGTTTCGTTTATTGTCAACACACCATTGGTAAAGTGTCGTATGCTTATCATACATATATTTTGCTTTTCTTGCCATCTCGTTATCACCTCCTTTCTATGTAAGTAATGTTATTATATAAAATATTAAATGTCAACATATTTTTTAATAAATATTATTATTTTTTTATTTATCTAGTAAAATCAATCGGTTATCTCTATAAAAATTCCAATATCATCTCCCCAGTACTTCTCAAACGACAAACTATAAACTAGCGAATCGTCAACCCAAAAGCCTAAACGTGTCAAGCAGTCGCACAGGAATTTTGCAAGATTATCCACATCAGGTCTGGTGGTACAAGGTATCAGGCCGTTTCTATTCTTTTTAGGCTCCGTCTTACGATATGGGTAAACCCATCTAATGTTTAGTTTAATTGGTGTTTTGATGGGCTCTGATGGTCTATGTGGGGCCAATAGCATCATAAGGCCATCTTGCGTATCTTGTCCCTTCTTGGATTTACCGATGGAATAATGATTGCCAATCTTAAACACTCTCAAGGCAGATTGGTGGGTTGATTTTGGTGGAATACATTGTAAGTGAAACTTCATATATTTTCTCCAATAAAAAAGAGGGGATTTCTCCCCTCGCAGTTAGCAACTAGAACGGAACCTCATCACCGCTGAGGTCGAAGGCGTCTTCTTCTCTAGCTTTCTTAGCTTTTGATTTATCTAAAATCTTTTCTACTCTAGCTTTTCTTTCCTCTGGTGTTTCTTTTAAGATAATCTCTTTAGCACACACTGTTGTGTTTTGGATTCTTCTACCATCTTTTGAAGTGTAAGAGTTATCACGCAACCAACCTGTAGCAACTACAGTGCTTCCATCTTCAGGTAATTCATCCTCACCAAAGTAACGGCAATTAACAAATCCTCTTTGATATTTACCATCTTTACCTTTACCATTAGCAATATTGAGTGAAAAAGATATTATATAGTTATCTTTTTTAATATTACAGATTGTTCCTTCTAATTCTACATTATTAACAGCTACCATATTTTTTCTCCTAGTATTTTATTTCATCTTCAAAACCAGTAAATTCATTTAATTTAGCTTTGATTACATCGGCATAGCCAACAGCTCCAGCTTCTCGTAAATCTTTTTCTAGTTTATTAAATCTATCAATAACTGAGTTAGCTATATTTTTTTTACCTTTATTAACCTCATAAAAAGCCATTGCATTTTTATAACGCACATCGAGAGGCAATTCCTCTTTAGTCTCTTTACCACCTTTTTCTTCGGCTTCTTTTTTAACTTCTTCTACAGCTTCTTGTTCAGACTTTCCCTCCTTTATTTTTTCTACAACCTTTTTTGTTTCGTTTGTTTTAGCTCTCTTTTCACTGATAGCTTCTTTTTTGAACTCATCAGCAACAGCTCTTAATTCCGCCTCCTCTTCTGTAGGTTTGTTTTTGAACTCATCAGCTTCTTCTTCCGAATACATATCACCTGCTACGCCTAAAAGCTTTAAGATAACTCTATCTTTAGCTCTTTTCTCAGCCATAGCCCAGCGATAATCATTTTTACAGTTAACCACACTTGCTTCACCAATGGACCAAGCAGATTTATCTTTGACTCTGCCATTTACATAAATAGCTATTTCTTTTTCTGTGCAATTCATAACTTTAGGCTCATCAAAAACTATATCAGCTCTTTGAGCAACACGTTCAAGAAATTTATGCAAGGCAATCCAAGCAACTCTCTTTCCGTTGCGGACTAAATCCCAACACCCATCAGTTATTTCAGCCTCATTAAAACCAAATGTTTTGAAAGCCTCAACAATATGTGGTTCAAGTTTCTTTACTTCATCTTTTTTAGCGTATGTCATCATACTTCCCCTTTCTTCTTCCATCTAAAAAATCTGTTCCTTCGAACATATATTTAACCTTGAGAGCTTCTGATAAACCCTCTTCGCATTTTCTAATAATAATTTCATCTCCAATGTTTTCTATTTCAACTTCTTTATCGCCCCAAATCTGAATTTCATAAGCCATAAACTTTGGTATAGTTATACTGGCTGTAGCAGTCATCTTTGGATAATTAACTTTTATTCTCTTCTTCATCTCCACCTCCTTTGTGGTATGACAATATTATAAACATAAATAAATTATTATGTCAATACATTTTTTATGTTGACATTATGTTTTTTTATGATATTATGTGATTACAATAATAATTAGGGAGGTATAAGATGAATATAACGGTTCAATATAATAAAGGCCTTTGCAATAAAGGAGATGTATATATGTATGAAGGACTTGATGGACATTATCACAGCATTTTGTGTGATGTGGATTATCTTGAGATTGCGAAGCTTGAAGAATACATAAAGTCTAGGAAATCTCGCGATTCGCATTATTTCGAAGCTATAAAGAAATTAAATAAGCTAATGACCAGAGCTTTGCAATGGGAAGTTTTGTGATTGACATATAAATAAAGTATTATTATTATAAAAGATGCGTGAATAATATAAGAGTTAGTTTTTTATCAATATGGGTGTAGTTTTCTACACTAACTCTCACGCACGAAGAAAAACCATTGGTTCTACACCCACCTTTTTGAAAGACGTGAGAGAAATGAGTAAATCAGTTAGACTTCAAGAGAACATTTATAATGTTTATAAGATGCTAAAAACAAGAAAAAACAAGCAAGATTTTCTTGAAAAGTGTTTTATTTTTGCTTGGGAAAATAAAATTTTAGAAACAAAAGATGCTTCAGTTGATATAGCTTTTACAGCTGTAAAACCATCACTTAAAATCTCTGAAACCAATGAAAACTGGGGTGGACACAGGGATAATGCTGGTAGAAAAAACAATCAAGTTGAAAATCAAGTTGATTATCAAGATGAAATCAAGATGAAATCAAGTTGTAATCAAGTCTCTTATAAAGATATAAGTAATAAAGATATAAGTAATAAAGATATAAGTAATAAAGATATAAATACATATACTACCGAGTTCGATGAACTCTGGAAAGAATATCCAAAACAAAGAGCAGGTAATAAGCAGAAAGCTTTCAAGGCATACTGCCGAGCAATGAAGAGAACAGGACAGGAATCAGACTTCTTCTTGAGTGCGGTAAGAAGATACGCCGATTCTGAAGAAGTAAAAAGAGGATTTGCAAAAGGGTGTGAAGCTTGGTTTAATGCTGATAAGTTTAATGATAACTATGATGTTGAACAGAGTTTTGTTGCTAATGATGACGATGAAAAATGTTGGTTTTAGGAGGTAAAAATGGAAAAAGCGTTAGAAATATTAAAACATATTGAAGAATTATATGTTGCCGAGCCTGATTTAGATAAGTTTGAACGAGTAGCTCAAAAGAATCCTGAAAGAGTGGCGGCTTGGGATGATGCGTTCAAGGAGTATGATTTAGTGGATGTATTAAACGCCATTGATGAGTTTTGGACTTATAAATCAAGTAAGAGCAGACCTAATGTTCATCAACTATTAACAATGTTGAGATGCAATAAAGAGGTCGCTCCGAAGGTTAAAGATGGCGTTAAAGAGGAAAAATATACTGATTATGCTTTTGCTTTTATGCAAAGAGATATGAAGCTTGGCAGATGCCATCACTTGCTTAATATGTATCAAAGAGCTGTTTCAAGAATTGTCAACGAAGTATTGCCAGAGATGATTTCATCTGAAGAATGGCAAAAGCTGGAGGTTATTGATAGATATAGCAAAGCTATGCAGTTGGGTTTATTCAACGAATTTGATGAAATAATAGTCAAGATTTGCCGAGAATTAACAGGCAAAGACAGTCAATTTTGATTAGCAACTAGAGGTGAACGATGAAAACCAACGAGGAATGGCAAGAAATTTACGACGAAAGAGCCGCTATTATGGAATATGAAGGCCAAAGAAGTCGAAATTCTGCTGAAATATATGCTAAAAACTATGTAGAAATGTTAAAAAGGAGAGAAAAAAGTGAAAATGATAGAAATAAAGCAAGGCAACAAGACAATTTATAAAATGGTCGAAGACGATACCTCTGCCGAGCAACTAGAAAACGAAGAATTTGATTTACAACAAGACGATTTGACAACATCTTGCAGGAAGTCGATAGGATTCTCGGATATTTCACCAAAAAGATGGAATGAGATTTTCAAACCGAAAGACGCTAGCAACTAGACTGGGTGGCCGGACCACCCTTATCGGCTCCGGTTAGGTTATCCGGTTAAATAGCTTTTTAAGGCCGTTTTTTTAGTCATATAAGGCTGTTTTAATAGTGTCGGCTATATACCCACACAAAAACAAAGCAGGCTATTATACGAGCTTAAAATATAGCAAGTTATTTTTTAAGGGTATAAGTAAAGAAAAAGCCGGCATTTATTCCGGCAATATTAAAGCTTTTTTGAGAATAAAAAAATAACCTATAAAAATATAGGTTATTTTATAAAGTTTTTTGTTTTTATTTTCTACAAGATATTATTGTTAAACTTGTCAGACCTAACAAGAAAAATAATACAATAAAAACAGTCTCAAGCCTAAAACACAACAAACAAAACAAAAATATTAAAACATTAAAAAATTTTTCT
>JAEIGA010006524.1_pt1 | contig 17770 bp, 20 predicted proteins | sample 9270691 | NCBI WGS metagenome assembly JAEIGA01 (sample SAMN17057246, study PRJNA624740) | gut metagenome | biome: biome; isolation source: fecal sample | host: Bos grunniens | place: China: Xizang | collected 2019 | reverse complement strand
CTCTACCGCACTGAGAACCCGGGCCTCTACACCCTGTTTCTCAAGAGCATCAGCCACAGCGATGGAGTTCATGACAGTACCCAGCATGCCCATAGCATCGGCATGACTGCGCTGCATCTTATCCGCGCCGTCCTTCACACCTCGCCAGAAATTACCGGCACCAACCATCAAACCAACCTGAACACCCATATCAACACACTGCTTGATTGCGCTGCAAACATTGTTGATCACATCAAAATCCAGGCCACGATGGGCTTCACCGGCCAGAGCCTCGCCGCTGACCTTGAGCATAATACGCTTATATTGGATCTTGGACAAGCTAAATCACCCCTTCTATCATATCATTCCCTATTTTAATATAAGTTGTCCAAATTGACAACCACAATTTTTCGTTTTCAGAAAATGTTTTCGGAAATTTCAAATATTCGCGTTTACTTGTCGAATTTTATCCCGCAAGGACAGCAAATCCTCAAAGGTATCTGGGCGTTTGGACGCATCACGAAGCAACGCAGATGGATGGTAGATAGCAGTCAGCCATATACCATTACGCTCGGTCCACTGACCGTGTTCCCGGGTGATACGGAAATCTTCCCGAATGATCCGCTTTGCAGCGATACGGCCAAGGCATACAATGACCTTCGGCTGGATTAGCGCCACCTGGTTGCGAAGATAGTCTATGCAAGCATCCTGTTCTGTCTCCAGAGGGTCACGGTTCTGGGGCGGACGGCATTTTACGATGTTGGCAATGTAGACATTGGTGCGATCCAGGTCGATGATCGAGAGCATATCATCCAGCAGTTTTCCCGCAGGACCAACGAAGGGCTCCCCTTTTAGGTCTTCCTGTTCACCGGGTCCTTCTCCAATTAACAGTACATCCGCATCGGTCCTCCCCACACCGAATACCACATTATTTCTGGTTTCGCAGAGACCGCAACGGGTACAAGCAGCACATTGTCGGCGTAGATCCTCCCAGTTCATCATGTTCATTTACCCCTTTCCCGGTTTTGCTTCCTTCGTTGATAAAGCCGGCGGATCCGTATATTGCGGATCCAGCGAACTGCCACCACACTAAAAATGACGATGACCAATACGGCAAATGAAATTAACGTCAAAATGAGCCAGAGATCCATCCCTTCCACAGGGGTTTCCGATTCATCATTTTTAGGGGCCTGTGTAATGACAGAACCATCCAACGCAACCGGATTCATGGCAACCAAATCATATTCTCCAAGAATGATACCCCGATAGCTAACCCGAAGCGCAGCGAGCACATCACCTGCAGAGATAGGGGCTGAAAATGAGACGGCATTTGCATCCAGGAAAAAGGTCAGATCCTCCGAAATAAAATCAAGTGGCAAAACTGTGTACATATCACCGGAGGGTGCCAGTACCACATCATTCTCTCCGCCAGAAACAGTATGCTGGGAATAGGCCTGTCCATCATCCAAAACCTGACGAACCGCATAATTCTGCTTTGCGAAGTCCAGAAGCGCTTTGGTTTCCAGGAAACTGCCAAATTTCTCCACGGACAGATTATCTTCGGACATGACTGTATCCGCGTCCATCACCACACAAAGATACCTGGCAGAGCCAACGCTGGCGGTGCAGATAAGGCTACGCTTTGTATGAGTCGCGGCAGCGGTCTTTCCGCCGGTGACCCGGGAATCATAGTGGGTACTTAAGTATTTCTCCGTCTGCATGTAGTTAGTAGTATAGACGGTGCGTTCTTCGGACTTGTTGGTAGACGGGATCGTATACTGATCGGCGGTAAAAATCTGTGAAAAGACCTCGTTCTGCAAGGCTGCTTGAGTGATGATCGCCAAATCACGGGCTGTGGAATGCTGGGTTTCATCGTTCAGGCCGTGCACATTGGTAAAATGTGAATCCAGGCACCCCAAATCCTCCGCCTTTTGATTCATCATTTCCACAAAGGCCTTCTGAGTGCCGGCAATGTGGGACGCCAAAACTGCTGTTGCATCATTGGCAGAAGCCATTACACTGCAGTAAAGCAGATCTCGGATCGTTACCTGTTCCTCATTTTTAAGTTCAGCAGACACAGTACCAATAGGAACGGAATCAAGAACCTTTCTTGTGACTGTGACCACATCATCGAGATTGCTGTTCTCCAGGGCCACCAGAGCCGTAAGGATCTTTACCATACTAGATGGATTCACTCTAGCATCAGGACGGTAAGCATAAACAAGGGTATCCGTTTCCAGTTCATATAGGATCACGCCGGAAGCGCTGGGCAGGATTTGGTCATCGCCGGCAAGTGGCAGCTCCGCTTTCAATGTGCTGCAACCGGAGGTGACACTCAGATCTTGGGCGGCCAAGGTGCATAACGGAAAGCTGTATGCCAGCAGAAAAAAAGCTATAATTAGGCAAATTGCATTCTTTTTTTTCATAAATCTACCCCAATATTAGAAACCGGACTTGTCCGAACGAAAAATGTCGTGTATAATGATGCTAATTATATCAGCAAAAATCCCATTCGTCAACGCAGGAGGTGGCCGCTTTCCATGAAAAAGTCTGGTATTGTAGCGCTCGTGATGCTAACGACACTGTTCGTCGGATTTCTAAGCGGCTTCTTTCTGGGTAGGAACCTCGACCACGGCGACATTCAGATTTCTCTCTTCTCCCAATCAGAAGACAACAAGCCAACGCAACCCACTTCACCAACACAGACGGATCAAGGATCCGCAACAGTGCCGCCCGCACCGCAGGTTGCCAAAATCAACATCAATACTGCAGGCAAGGAAGATTTGATGCTGCTTCCTGGTATCGGCGAGGTGCTGGCAATGAACATATTGAACTACCGAAACGAGAACGGACCTTTCACCGCTTTTTCCGACCTGCTGCTTGTAGATGGTATTGGAGAAAAGCGTCTGGATGCTATTTTGGATATGATCACATTAGGAGGTTAATGTTATGAAAATTCTTGTAGTAGATGATGAATTCCTGCTGGTTAAGGGCATCCGCTTTAACCTGCAAAATGATGGTTATGATGTGATCACAGGCTGTAACGGTCTGGAGGCTGTGCAACTGGCGCAAAGTGAAAATGTTGATTTGGTGGTGCTGGACGTAATGATGCCGGAAATGGACGGTCTTACCGCCTGCTCTAAGATCCGGGAATTCTCCAACGTTCCCATCATCCTGCTGACAGCAAAGACAGATGATATGGATAAGCTCATGGGCTTTGACCAGGGTGCAGATGACTATCTCACAAAACCCTTTAACATTCTCGAGTTGAAAGCTCGGATCCGTGCTCTGCTGCGTCGGTCCGGCGGCGCACAGAAACCTGCAGAGAATCTTTTGACCATCGGCGATATTACCTTGGATCTCAACGTCCGCAATGCATATGTTCGTGGAAAAAATGTTGAGTTGACTGCCAAGGAATTTGATGTTGTGGAATTCCTTATGCAGAATCCCAACAAGGTCTACTCCCGGGAAGCGCTGCTGGATACGATTTGGTCTTATGAGTACCGCAGTGATATCCGCACCGTGGACGTTCACATTCGCCGGCTCCGTGAGAAGCTGGAAGACAATCCTGCAGAACCGAAATTTATCATGACGAAATGGGGCGTTGGCTATTACTTCCGAAAGTAAGAAAAAGAAATACCGCGGCTATGGCAGTACGCAGCTGCGTTACGCGATGACCTATGTTGTCATCACGTTCATTGTGCTGCTGTTTTTGAATATCTACTGCTCAGAAATCAGCCAAATGATCTTCTATGAGAATAAGCAGGAATCCATGTTGGAAAAGGCGAATATCACTGCAGAAAAAATCGGCAGTCTTTCCGTTTTGAATGAAGAGACTCTTGCTCAGGCCCTGTCCAAATCCAGCGAACTGAAGGTGACCCGGCTGATTGTAACCGATGCCTCCGGTTTGATCCTTCATGATTCCACGGGACTAAGCAATGGCACTAAATATGCGCTGTATCCCCAGATCATCTCCGCACTTCAGTGCAACCAGGTATTTACTTGGCGGTATCTAGATGGCACAATCCTATCCAAAGCTTGCGTGCCTATTATCAATTTCAACACGGTCATTGGCTGTGTATATATGACAGAATATGACACCAACCAAGGCCAACTGATCGATTCTCTGCAGAATAATATCTTCTATATCACCCTGTTTCTGGAAATATGCGTTTTGATTTTCTCGCTTATTTATGCCATTCGATTCTCCGGACGTCTGCAGAAAATCATGACCTCCATGCGAATTATCCAGGAAGGCGACTACACACACAAAGTATCCCTTGGCGGTCATGACGAGCTTACCTTCCTTGGAGAGGAATTTAATGACCTGACAGAACGTTTACAGACATCGGAAAGCAAGCGCCGCCAGTTTGTTTCTGATGCATCCCACGAGCTGAAGACACCGCTGGCATCCATCAAACTGCTGACAGACTCCATATTGCAGTATGACATGGATCCCCAAACAACCAAAGAATTTGTTTCTGACATTGGCAACGAAGCCGACCGCCTTAACCGCATGACAGAAAAGCTTCTTTCCCTCACCAAGGGTGAATATGATGCATCCGTGGAAGTGCAGGAGATCATCTATATGCGTCCCACAGTGGAACGTGTGGTTAAAATGCTGCACAACATTGCCGTTCGGAATGAGATTTCCATCGATCTGGACCTTGCAGATGACGCTCCCATCTTGGTCATGGAAGATGACCTGTATCAGATCACCTTCAATCTGGTGGAAAACGGCATCAAGTACAATGTCCCAGGCGGCAAGCTGACCATTCGTCTTTTCCGGCGGGAAGAAATGGCCGTGCTGGAGGTTACAGACTCTGGTGTTGGTATCCCAGAGGATGCCATCTCCCATGTGTTCGAGCGTTTCTACAGAGTCGATAAGGCTCGTTCCCGTCAGACTGGCGGTAGCGGCTTGGGCCTCTCCATCGTTAGAGCCATGGTCCAGAGAAACAACGGTGAGATCTCCGTTCGCAGCAAACAAGGCCAGGGTTCTACCTTCACCGTAGAGTTCCCCTGTTTCGATACGGAGGTGGATGCGTAATGAAAAGATTTATTGCACTTTTGTTGGCATCACTGTTTCTATTAGGCGGTTGTAGTCAGAAAGAAACGATTGAAAGCCCTGTTGTTTTCTATTTTATTCCTGCAGAACCACTTACAGAAGCAGACCTGCATCACGGTATTTCCTTTCTCCGTGCCGAGGTTCGGGATGGCAGTCACATGGGCACGGCTCTGGCTCAGATTTTGACCGCATATCTGCGTGGCCCTAATGCCAGCAGCGGTCTTAAGTCTCCGTTCCCCAAAGGCTGCTATCTGTATAATGTCAAGCAGGAGGATTCGACCCTGATTCTCACCATGGCAGGCACCTTTGCAGAATTGACGGATCTGGATCTGACAATCGCCTGCGCCTGTCTTGCCCAAACCTGCATTGGACTAACCGGAGTGGAAACCGTGCAAATTCAGGCAAAGGATGCTCTTCTGGACGGCAACGCTTTCATTTATATGGATATGGAAATGCTGGAGTTACTGGATCAGTACCAAAAAGGAAGTGAGTGATCAGATGAAATTCGTCTCCTGGAATGTCAACGGTCTTAGAGCCTGTATGGGCAAGGACTTTATGGAAAGTTTTCATTCCCTAAATGCGGACTTTTTCTGTCTGCAAGAAACCAAACTGCAGGCTGGACAGATTGAAATGAATCTTCCGGACTATACGCAGTATTGGAACTATGCCCAGAAGAAAGGCTATTCAGGCACCGCAATCTTTGCCAGAGAACCTGCCTTGTCCGTTGCCTATGGTATCGGCTTGGAAGAACATGACCAGGAAGGCCGGGTTATAACATTGGAATATGAGAATTTCTTCCTGGTCACCTGCTATACCCCTAACTCTCAGCGGGAACTTGCCCGCCTACCCTACCGCATGGATTGGGAGGAGGCCTTCCTGGCTTACCTAAAGCAACTAGATGGACAAAAAGCTGTGATCCTCTGTGGCGATTTGAATGTAGCGCACAAGGAAATAGACCTTAAAAATCCTTCTTCCAACCGCCGCAACGCCGGCTTTACGGATGAAGAACGGGGTGCCTTTACCCGTTTGCTGGAGAACGGATTTACGGACTCCTTCCGTCACCTCTACCCCGATGTGACAGGCGCTTACAGCTGGTGGAGCTATATGTTCAGTGCCCGCACCAAGAATGCCGGCTGGCGTATTGATTACTTCGTAGTATCGGATCGGTTAAAGGAAAAGATTACAGAAGCTTCCATCCATTCGGATATTTTGGGCTCTGATCACTGCCCGGTTTCCGTGGAATTGGCGCTTTAAAAAGCAGTTGACATTTCCATTAAAAGCCGATATAATACGGGGGCTTGCTAGTGTAGCACAGTCGGTAGTGCATCTCACTCGTAATGAGAAGGTCGCCTGTTCGAGTCAGGTCACTAGCTCCAACAAGCGCCACTTGCACACAGCAAGTGGCGCTTTCCTATCTCAAGGAGGTATGTATGAAACTGTTATTGCAGATGTTTCTGACCTTTGCCAAGGTTGGTGTCATGACCTTTGGCGGCGGCTATGCCATGCTGCCCATTTTGCAGCGCGAAGTAGTTGACAACAAGGGCTGGGCTACGGAGGAAGAACTGATGGATTACTTTGCCATCGGCCAATGTACTCCTGGGGTCATCGCCGTGAATACCGCAACCTTCATTGGTCAGAAGCTGAAGGGAATCCCTGGCGCAATCTTTGCCACTGTTGGTGTGGTCTTCCCTTCTCTGATCATTATCAGTCTGTTGGCTACTGTGATTGAGGCATTCTCCCACCTGGTCTGGGTGCAGAATGCCTTTGGCGGCATCCGCGTCTGTGTGTGCGTTCTGATCACCAATGCGGTTGTGAAGCTTTATAAAAAAGCGGTTGTAGACACACCCACACTGATCATTTTCCTGTTCGTTACCCTGGGAAGTATTTTCCTTTCTGTGAGCCCCGTGATCTTCGTGATCATTGCCGCTGGTGCAGGTATCCTTTTGAAGGTTATGGGAGGTAATAAGAAATGATCTATCTGCAGCTTTTTTGGGAATTCTTCAAGACCGGCTTGTTTGCCATTGGCGGTGGCATGGCTACCATCCCATTCCTATATGACATATCTGATAAGACCGGTTGGTTTACTTATAATGACCTTGCCAATATGATCGCTGTTGGAGAATCCACTCCCGGACCCATTGGTGTTAACATGGCAACCTATGTCGGTTTCGTCACCGGAATGAAGAATGCCGGAGTCTTGACATCCATTTTGGGTGCTGTGACCGCTACCATTGGTCTCATTACCCCCTCCGTCATTGTGATTTTGATCGTTGCGGCAATCCTCAACAACTTCCGAAATAACCGCTATGTAGAAAGCGCTTTCTATGGTCTTCGCCCGGCATCCACCGGCCTCATTGCAGCAGCTGGTTTCAGCGTAATTGCTACCAATCTGTTTCTTTCCGATACCTGGGCACAAGGTAATTTCTTAGGTGCCTTCAACTGGAAGGGCATTGTTCTGGCTGTGGTACTCTGGGTGCTGACAAATGTCATTAAACAGACTAAAAAATTGCACCCGATCGTCTTCATCGGTATTGCTGCTCTTGTTGGCATTGTTTTTAAAATGGGATGAAAAAACCGGCACAATAGTGCCGGTTTTACCATTTACAAGCCCAAATTTTCTCCAACCAGAATGAATTTAATGCGGCCCACAGGTCGGCAATGCCGGGTAATGACAATCTGATTACAGATGCACCCTTCCCTCTTGCAATCACCACAAACGCCGGTCGTGGCGCAGGGAGTATCCTTCATAAATCGCTGCATATTTAAAGGTGCTGCAACCTGCCGGGCTCTATTTACTGCCTCTTCCAAGTTGTCGCAAACCTTGTTCATACCAGCAATGACCAGCACTTCCTTGGGTCCGTAGATGGTAGCGGCAACCCGGTTTCCGGTGCCGTCGATGTTCACCATCTGTCCGTCCAGACTCAGACCGTTTGCGCCGGTTAAAAACACATCGCAGAACATAGCATCCTTCATTGCCTGCTCCCGTTCTTCGGCAGTTAAACATTTTTCCCGGTCGATAGGATGGTAATTGCCATTTCGGACAGCGTCAATGAGTCCAATTTCATTTGCAGACATGACACCGCCCCAACCAATGGAAGCACCTTCCGGAATCAAAGACAGCGCCTTCTCCAAAGCCTCTTCCTTAGTGGCGCAATACCAGGCATCAAAATGCCGGTTCTGCAGATTCTTGACCAGGATATTGCCGCGCTTTTCATAATAGCTTTTCTGTAATGCGTTCATAGTTTCCTCCTTACTGATCAAGAAGCTTCTCACAAGCCGCAATTTTCAGGCAAATGCAGAATACTTCCATGGCCTGTTCCAATTCCTCAATGGGCGGGAAACTGGGAGCGATACGAATGTTGCTGTCCTGGGGGTCCATACCGTAGGGATAAGTAGCGCCGGCATCGGTAAGAATCACACCGGCCTGTTTACAAAGGGCCAGTGCTCGTTTTGCAGTGCCAGGCATAGTGTCAAGGCTAATGAAATAGCCGCCTCTGGGGCTGTTCCAGCTGGCAAAGCCACAAGGTGCAATCTCACGACTCAAAATATCCAGAACAGTTCTAAACTTGGGAGCAAGCACAGCAGCATGACGCTGCATGATGGCAAGAGTATGCTCCTTATCTTTCAAATACCGCACATGACGTAGCTGATTGACTTTATCAAAGGAGATCATCTGCACGCCCATCAGTTTCTCCATATAGGAAATGTTCTCCTGAGAAGATGCCATAACGGATATACCGCTGCCGGGGAAGGTGATCTTGGATGTGGATGCAAATTCCCAAACCATATGAGGATTACCGTTTTCCCTGCAGAGAGAAATGATATCCAAAAAAGGTTCGAATTCACCATCAAATTCATGGACACAGTAGGCATTATCCCACATGATGACGAAATCCGGTGCAGCAGGTTTCAGCGCAGCAAGCCGGGCTATCGTTTCGTCAGAATATACGATACCCTGGGGATTGGAATACTTGGGTACGCACCAAATGCCCTTCACCGCGGGATCCTGCACACATCGCTCCACGGCATCCATATCCGGGCCATCGAAACGCATGGGAATCGTAATGAGTTCCGCACCAAAGGACTGGGTAATGCGGAAATGACGATCATAACCGGGAGCCGGACACAGGAACTTGATCTTCTCTTCCCGGCACCAGGGCTGCTGACTGGTCAGTAGGCCATGGGTATAGGCTTTAGAGATCACATCGTACATCAGCGTCAGGCTGGATGCACCGCCAACAAAAGTTTCCTCCGGCCGGCAACCCAAGACATCCGCCCAATAATCTTTCGCACAAGGCAGGCCGGATAAATTGCCATAGTTCCGCACATCGATGCCATCGGAACAATAGTCGCCGTCGTCCTTAAGAACGGTAAGGATGTCACTGACTTTATCCAGCTGCAGAGCCGAAGGCTTTCCCCTGGCCATATTCAGCGACAGGCCCTTAGCCTTCGCTGCTGCAAAAGCGCGCAGTAAGGAATCGTATTCCGCTCGAAGCGCGGCTTGGTTCATAGAAGAATATGTATGCATCATGTTCACCTCAATTTCGATGAGGACATTATACGTTGTGATGAAGAAAAAAGCAATCAAAAATCACGCCCCGGAGGGCGTGATTTTCTTATTTGCCAGTTGAGCCAAAACCACCGGCTCCCCGATCGGTTTCTTCCAGAGTATCCGACTCCACATAGGTCGGTGTCAGGACAGGCGTAATCACGAACTGAGCTACCCGTTCGCCGGGTTGAATGGTCTGGGGTTGCTTGCTGTGGTTGAGAAGAACGACACGGATCTCTCCTCGATAGTCACTATCAATGACACCAACCTTGTTAGCAGGTGCCAAGCCACGCTTTGCGCCAAGGCTACTGCGAGCATACACCAGGCCGGCGTAGCCAACAGGAACTTCCAGCGCAATGCCAGTAGATACCCAGCAGGTTTCACCGGGCGCAATGGTCACAGGTTCTTCCAGGCAGGCATAAAGATCGGCCCCTGCAGCATAGGAAGAGCCGTAAGTAGGCAATTGGGCATCCGGATGCAATTTCTTGACACGAACAGTATCCATAAGATCCTCCATTCTTCATTTGGGAATATAGCGGTCCATAAAGGCCGTGTTGAGTTTGTGATATTCTTCTTTGGCATGCAGAAAGCTAACGCCATGGCTGGCTCCTTCCACCAAAAGCAATTTCTTCTCGCTGGCACAGGCAGCATAACTACGGCGAGTCATGTCGCAGGGAACGAAGTCATCAGATAGCCCATGAACAAAAAGAAACGGTAATTTACTTTTTCTCAGAGTACGGGTGCTGTTCTTCTCCTCCAGAGAAAAACCGGCAAAGAAACGGGCAAAAAGATCCGTAGCCCAGATTACTGGCCAGGCCGGCAGGTGGATCACATCGGTAAACACCTTGGAAATGATCTCTTTAGGCGATGTGAAACCACAATCAGCAATGCAGTATTTCACATTTTCCGGCAGATCTTCATCCGCAAGGTACATCACCGTAGCCGCGCCCATAGAAAGGCCGCTGAGAATCATACGGTGACAGCCCAGATTTTGATTGTGATGTTCGATCCAGCGCTTGACATCGCGGCTTTCCTTCACGCCAAAGGTGGTGTAGGTACCGCCACTTTTACCGTGTCCACGGTGGTCCGGCAACAATAGGTTCATACCCATATCGTGATACATCTGCATCACAAGGCCATAGTCGGTATAAATACAGCTGTGGTAGCCATGTACCAGCAGCACCGTGCCCCGAGGATCTTCAGCAGGAACCCATGTAGCATGGAGCTGGATACCATCGTAGCTTTCGGTATACAGATCCTGTGCGTCGTTGTCAGCAAGCCATTCATAAGATGCTTTCACATGGGGATAAAACTGCCCATAAGGGGTGCGGGAAATCTCCTCCTCGTCCAGCCAATGGATCTCCTTATGTTTTCCGCAGGCAGCAAAGAAAACATATCCGCCGACACCAAAACAGACGCCGACTATGCACAAAAATAGGATAAGCGCGATGATCAATGAGAGTCAGTCCTTTTTACCAAGTTTCGCAAACCAACGGAAGCTGATGGGCCAGATGACACCAGCCATAATCACAATGAGGAAATACCGTGCAAGCCGTCCCCAGGATGCGCCCAGGAACAGATCCAGAGGTGTACGCAAGCCTTCTTTCACAGCAAGCACCAGGGCCAAGCCAATCGCCACTTTGAGAATCTGAGCCCACCAGACAGCTTTCACAGGGAAGTTTACCCACTTTTTGTCCACAAAGTACGCGATGAGCATGGCAAGAATACAGCCAAGAAGAGTATATGCATTCTTGATTCCGGAAGCCAGATTATGCGCGTCCATATCTTCCGGGAACGGGAACCACTCTACAAACAGCAGGAATATCACGCTGAAGGCAGTCAAGCCAATAAGCACCTGCGGAACATATTTTCCCTGGTCCACAAACCGGAACAGGAAAATAAGCGCAACGGCACAGCCGGAACCGACCAGTACATCAGCCGGGGTATGAACACCCAGATACATCCGGGAAAAAGGCACCAGAATGGCGATCATCAGGAAGATTGCGCGCAAAATCTTTTGTTTACCGGTGAGTGCCAATGCACCAAATGTGCCAACAGCAGTTTGGCTGTGTCCACTGGGGAAAGAATAGCCTCCGGCGGCCTCCTTGGCATTGCCCACAACAGTAAAATTGGGATCGCGAACCCAGGGTCTGGGCACACGGAAAAGCAGCTTCAAAGTTTGATTGAGCAAGGTGCCGAGAAAGCCGACAGCCATCAAATAGATGCCACGGTTTTTATCCACGCACCAGTAAACCACCAGTGCTGCCACCAGGAATGCGGTTTCTTCACCGAATTTCGTGATAAACAGCATGATTGCATCCAGCACAGGATTTCGAATGGATTCCAACAGGTACAGAAATTCCATAGGGCCCCTCCTAACTTTAGATTGTGCCCATTGTAGCACAGATTTTTCACCTCTGCAAGAAAAATAAGGGCAGAACCGAAGTTCCGCCCTTATTTCGATAAGCATTTAGTGGATCTGTCTGGTGGTAAAAGACTCGCCGTATAACAGGTACAACCAACCGTCAACCATAGTTGCCCGGGTGTGTTCGCCCACATATTTTGCTGTGGCGATCTTGCAAAGTTCCTTAAATTCATAGCCGTCAAACTGGAGCAAAACATATCTTCCAACACTGCTGTTCCACTCCCAAACGGGAATGCCTACCAGATTATTCTCCCTGTCGATGAAGTAGGATTTGTAATCATTGGAGAAATCCGCAAACAACTCGTAAACACCAATGGATTCTACACCCTGCTGGGTCTCGACATAGGCTTCCACTTTAAGACCACGTTCAGCGCCGAATCCGATGCCAAGGAGGTAATCACCGAAGTTAATGAGAGAACTGGAGTAACCATCGATGATGCCGGAGTCGGTCCACGTGATGTTGCTTAAGTCAGAAAGGTCAAAATAATACACTGGATCAGAAAGGACAACGACTTCCGCGGTGCAGATATAGGCCTTCGTACCATCAAAACGGGCGGAAGTGACCTCCTCCCCTGCCGGGGCAAACTGCTCAACAGAAGCCGCCACTTCCCAAGAGGATAGGTCGATACAGTAAAGGTTGCAGTTGCGCTCCGCACCGTCCGTAGTCACAAAAGCATAATTGCCATCGATGGATTCCTTGTATTTCCGGCGCAGGGTGCTGGTGGCAACTCTCAGGATGCCATCATACTGGTCCATGGAATACTGATCCTTCACACTACCCTCCAGCTGAATCGTTCCCAGTACGCTCAGGCCTTCGCCGGCATAGGAAATACCGGTGATATCCGTCATAGAAATGGTGGTGTAGGTGCTGAGACCTTTCTCGATCTTTCTGGAATAAGAGTGGGTTGCATAGATGGCATCTTCGGACACATACAACTGCTGAGAGTAGCCCATAAGAGCAACGGTATCCTCGACTTCCAGATTGTCTGCACTGATCCGGGCAAAAACAGTGTATCGGGCAGACTCCACAATGTCACTGCAATAAATCTTCTCTGCCGGAATAGCTTCTTGGTTTTCAAGAGAGCCATAGGTGGGAACAAAGGTGGCAGGATCGTCGAAGTCCGCATTCCGGACACGGTAATTATAGGTCAGCAGAATGTCCCCAGCCACCATACGGGAGGAAATGTAGTTGCCCTCAAAGAAGAGGATATCGGTCTGGACGATGTTCTTGGGGTCTGAAACATCCAGGCGGATCAGCACAGTGGCATTGTTCATCTCTTTCGTGGCAGTTTCCAGCAACAGTGTCAGCGATTTGCCATCCTGGGACAAGTACATCTCGGTACCGTAGGGATAGTGCAGATCATGGGTTTCCTCCTGTGCGCGCAAATTGTACTCACCTACTCGGCTGGAATTATCCTTCTCAATGGAGTAAACATAGAGGTTTGTACCATACCAGTAGAAAATGTGGCCGTCGGTGCGCTTAAAAAGGTCCGCCTCGATGACACCTTCCACCTGATTGTCGGTGACTTCCTGATAAGCATTTTCATTTTTATTACCGGTGGGAGGCACTTCCTCCGGCATAGCCATCGGCGGAAGGCTGCCAATGCCTGTATTCACAGTACCCTCTGCGACTGCAGAATTCATCATGTCGTCGCCTACAGCATAACGCACACCGTTGGAGAGCAGATACTCAAAATTATTCTTAAATCTTGGGGGCTGGTAGGTGGCTTTATTGATGCCCTCGATCACATGGTAATAAGGACTGTCCGCATACCTGGAAACATCCGGCAGCGCGGTAGAATACGGAACAAACAACACCAGAAGCAGGCTCATCACCAGAATACCGGAAACAGAGCTTGCAATGATCCGACGGACACGCTGCTTTTTACGGCCAACCTCCCCTTTTTCCCGGATGGACTGCATCCGTTCATTCAATGTCTTCATAGGAAATTCCCTCCTGAATGAGTAATTTCTTCAAGGTGACCCGACCTCGGTCCAGGCAGTTGTATACCTTTTTAATCGGAAAGCCCGTAATCGCTTTGATCTGCTCCGGGGTAAACTCATCAAAGTAGCGCAGCTGAAGCACCTGGCGGTACTGCTTGGGAAGTTTCTGCAGGCAGAGATAAAGCACCTGATTTCGCTCCGACAGGATCAGTTCTTCCTCCGGACCGCTGCAGGACAGCACCTCCTGCACATCCTCCATCGGCACTTCCCTTTTATGCCGGCGCAGGTAGTCCATGGCTCTGGAATTGGCAACCTTGTAGAGCCAGGAACGAATATGCCCTTCCGTTGGGAAGTATCCACCTTTCACATACAACTGTGCAAAGGTATCCTCCATGATCTCCTCCGCCACAGCGGAAGAACGCACGATGGAATAGGCATAGCGCACCAAGGCATCGGAATATGTATGGACCAAAAGCTCCAATTGGTGGGGGTCTGCGGCCGGATTGCGGCGGTAGCTACTTGCACCGAAACCAGTCATGGTATCACCTCTTCACCCTTATAACGCAACAGGAGTGTATTTTACTCACCGATCATTATATAATTTTCAATTTTTCTTCGCAACCAAAATTTACAAATTGGACATGGCTCCATTCTTGCCTTTTTGCGGATATTTCAGTATAATATCCACATAATGAGGAAAGAAGGTAATGCCATGTTTTCTACCGAACCCAGATGTATATACCGACGCAACCAGCTGGCGGATGTGGTTTGCCAGTTCCGTTTTCCGGAAATCTTAACCATCCGCACGGAACTTCCAGCTAATTTTCAGGATATGATCCGGGATGAATACCCCGTATTCTCCAGCCGCAAGGAGACACCCGCTCCCAAGTTGGTTGGAACTCCCGGTAATCTGCAGCTGCAAAAGCAAGACGAAGTGACCAACTATCAATTTGCTTCGGAGGACGGTGTTTGGCGCATCAATCTGACCAGCAACTTCGTTTCCCTGGCTTGCTCACGGTACACCTGCTGGGAAGATTTTGCCGCCCATTTGGATAAGCCTCTGGCTGCGTTTCTGCAGGTTTATCGTCCGGCATACTATGAGCGTGTCGGCCTGCGTTATATCAATTTCTTTTCCCGCAATGCCCTGGAACTGGGAAGTACTCCCTTTCGGGAACTGATAGCGGATAAATACCTGGGCGTATTTTCAGACGACGAAGTCAGCGAAGTGGGTGCAATACGCTGCGGTGTGGATGCGGAAATCGGCATTCGTGGAGGATGCCGGGTCAAACTTCATGCCGGTATTGGGATGGTAAACCAGCGCGGTAAGATGGACAAGGAAGTCAAATTCATCTTTGACCAAGATCTGTATCTTCCAGGCAAAGTGGACATCAAGCTGTCTGCCGGGGCGCTGCAGACTCTCCACAGCCAGGCAGATGCCATTTTCCGGGATGCCATCACGGATACTTTACACGAGGCTATGGAGCCACGGAATCCTTAAGGAGGAATCTTATGCCTTTTTACTATCATTTTGATTGGACCTATCTTGTCTTGGTGCTGCCCTGTGTGATTCTCTCCCTGTGGGCAAGCACCAATGTCCGCAGCACTTTTGAGCGATATGCCAAGCAGCATTCCATCCGCCGCATCACCGGTGCAGAGGCTGCCCAAAGAGTTCTCTCTGCCAACGGTGTCACCGGAGTGCGTATCGAGCGTGTTCGTGGCAATCTGACGGACCATTTTGATCCCAAGACCAATGTGATCCGCCTATCGGACGGCGTTTATGACGATACTTCCACCGCTGCCATCGGCGTGGCTTGCCACGAAGCAGGTCATGCAGTGCAATATGCTCAGAATTATGCGCCCATCAAGCTGCGTGCCGCTATCATTCCTGTGACTAACTTTGGCAGCAAACTGGCCATGCCCCTGATCCTGATTGGCATTCTGCTGTCTGCATTTATGGAGTATAGCTATACTCTGGTGTATCTGGGCATTGCTTGCTTTGGCCTTTCTCTGGTATTCCAGCTTGTGACTCTTCCTGTCGAATTTAATGCCAGCCGCCGTGCCATGCAGGCCATTGAGCAGGTCAATATTCTCACGGAAGAAGAGCAAAGTGGAGCCCGCAAAACCCTAACCGCTGCTGCTTTGACCTATGTAGCCGCCACAGCAGTGGCACTTGCTCAGCTCCTGCGACTGATCCTCCTCTTCGGTGGCAGAAGAAGAAGGGATTAAGGAGGTTACCATGAATTTCTTTTTTGGTATCTTTCCAATTCTATTCTCCCTCGTATTCTTGCTCGTATTTGGTGTAGTTTTAGCGACAATCATCCGCAGCCTCAAGGAATGGAACAACAACAATCATTCACCCAGGCTGACAGTGGATGCCACGGTGGTTGCCAAGCGCACCAACATTTCCCACAGCGGCCATCATCACGGTACGAACCACCATATGCACCACTCTAGCTCCACCACCTACTTTGTCACATTCCAGGTAGAAAGCGGCGACAGAATGGAGCTGCAGATGCAAGGCCATGAATTTGGCTTGCTGATTGAAGGTGACAAAGGTAGGCTCACCTTCCAGGGGACAAGGTACTTAGGCTTTGAGCGAACATAGGGGTTTGACTATGAAAACAGTTTCCAGATGGCTGATGACAGCGCTGCCATTCATATATTTTCTTGGAATCCTATGCATGTTCATGATGAAGGATGTATCGGACAAGGTATTGTTCGCCTTTCTCGGCTTGTACATGCTAATTGGTCTCGCTGTTTGCACCATGCATTTCACAGTCACACTTCAGTGCGAACCAAAGGAGACCGTGATGGGGAACACATGGTTTCTGACATCGAATCTTCTTGTGTACGCAGTGAGCGTGGTGATTCTAATCGTGCGGATCATTGAAAACCGCATTGCAGAGGAAAACGGTGCCTGGGAAGGCGGATTAGGCATTTTCCTGCTGATCCTATTGTGTCTGCCGCACTGGATTACTTATGGTCTTTCCCGAATTTCGGCAGCTGTCGGGTGCAGCAGAGCATCCAAAATAGGATTTAATTCTGCAATTCAGATTCTTCTTACTATCTTACATCTGTTTCCTTTTACAGATTTGATTGCCGCCGTAATACTCTGCCGAAAATGGAAAAGGGCGGAAATGCTGCCAGCAACCTCCGATTGAAATGACATAAAAGATACGCTATCTTATAGGAGCCTTTTTCAAGGCAAATCTATAGGGAGCGTATTTTTTATGTATAAACGATTCTTGTCCATTATAGCCGCTCTTGCCATTCTGATTACTCTGATGGCTTGCAGCAGCGGCGCGGAATCCGAAACCGGTATCGATCCTACAGAAACGATTTTACAGCCTACCATCACTAATCAGACAGAAGCAGCAGAAACCACGGAACCTAAACCGGATGCATTCCAGATGGTTCTGGTAGATAACGAAAGCTGCACCTTCAAGATCACCGGCATTGATCCTGATGGAATTCTGGGTTACACTGTGAAAATTTATGCCGAAAACAAAACCGAGAAGGATCTGATGTTTACCGTCCGGGATGTATCTGTCAATGGCTATATGTGCGATCCTCTTTGGGCATCCACCATCAGCGCAGGTATGAAATCCAACGAGGCGATCACCTTCCTGGACTCCAATTTCAAAGAAAATGGCATCGAAGAAGTAACCCGCATTGACCTCACCTTAAACATTTACGACATCAAGGACTGGACAGAAGAAGATTTCGTGGACAAAACTTTCACGGTGTATCCTCTGGGTGAAGAAGCTCATCGGCCTACCGACCGGGTCAGTATTCCCGGCGAGATCGT
>JAEIGA010006523.1_pt1 | contig 17770 bp, 15 predicted proteins | sample 9270691 | NCBI WGS metagenome assembly JAEIGA01 (sample SAMN17057246, study PRJNA624740) | gut metagenome | biome: biome; isolation source: fecal sample | host: Bos grunniens | place: China: Xizang | collected 2019 | reverse complement strand
TTTGTTCTTTTAATCTTTGTGCATCTCTTTCAAGATGTCTCTTTCTATTCTTTTTAAATTCTTCAGCACTTATTATTGTGTCGATGTCATAATTCTTATTCATACCTTTTTACTCCTTTTATTTGATTTTCAAATAATTAATTGATATACTTTGTTTGCACCTTTTAAGGTGTAGTTTTGCTAAGTCTATGCCATTTATCATTTCTCTTAAAGAAAGGATAATATGACAAAGATTTTAAAGTCGCTGTTTAGTAGTTTTTTAACTATTAATATCTTTGTTGTTGTCGGTAACGATAATAATATTGATAAAAGCGACTAGGCATTGAGATTAAGTTCTTGGTCACACATCTACTTAATCTCTTTTAATTTGTTTAAATCTAAGTCAAATACTATTGCTATACTTACTAATTCCTCAGCACTAAGCTTTCTCATTCCGTTTAGCGATAGGCTTATTTTGGATTGACTAATCCCTGTTCTTCTTTGTATCTCGTATTGAGATATTTTTTTATTTTTAAAGTATTCTTTTAAATAATTGCTTATCATTTTTTACTCTCCTATATAAACGTGTTTTTAGGATCACGTTTTAACTCCTCTACTTCTTCGTGTGTGTAATATAAGTGTGGATACTCATCTGGTGGAAACAACCTATTGTGAGTGTCATATAAGTTCTCTAATCTTCTTCTTCTTTCTTTATCAGTAAGAATTGGTGTCTTAGATATTATTTTGGTTGCTCCTCTTTGGTATTCCTCAACTACATACTCAACTTCTTTTGTCATTTCCCCACCTTCCTTAATATTTCTCTTTTAACTCTTGCCGAAGTCTTTCGGCTTCTTCTTTCCAGTTATCATCTTTAAAGCTTGCAAGTTCCTTTTGTAGTTCTTCCAGTTCATCATCTGGCAATTGTTCTTTCTCTATTTTTTTGTCGAACCATTCTGGAACTATCTCTTTTCTAACTGGTTGTTTTCCATTTTCTTTAAGCGGATATACATCTTTCCAACTACTAACGATACTTTTTTCAATCATTATGTATTTAGTGCCATCATCGTACTTTGATAACTTTTTAAGTAAAGAGTTAATCGCTCGTTCACTATTAACTGCTCTTAGCTTTTTTCTTACATCTAAGAATTCAAGAAACAAATCGTTTAAAGATTTATCAGAAAAATATTCTTTCTTTTCTTTTATATTTTCTTTTTTATTATTAAATGTATTATTAATAGATGTATTATTCTCTTTAACTTTTTGTTGATACCCCTCTTCGCTTTTTGTTGATACCTCATCAACATTTGTTGATACCCTATCAATATTTGTTGATACCTTATCAGTTAAGTAAATAATTCTTTGTTCTATCTCTTTTGAATCGCCTTTATATGTGTATTTTGTTGTTATGTATTGTTTCTCTTCTAGTTGTTTTATCCACTTGCTAATTGCTTGTGGAGTACATTTATATAATTGCGAAAAATATTTGTTACTTGCCCAGCAAAAACCATTTTTATTGCATAAAGCTGTAATTTCTCCATACATCAATTTTGCGTTTGCTGTCAGTTCCGAATCATATCTAACTGGTGCAGGTATAATTGCGTAATATGATATTTTTTCTTCTTCGCTCATTTCATGTTTGTTCTCCTTGTTCAAATATTCACATATACCTTTAAATGTTACGTGTACGTAACCTACGATTTAAAAAAAATATCAATCATTTCTTCTTTGCTTAATTCTAAAAAGTCTTTAATTAAATACACTTCATCTAAAGTAAAGCAAGTTTTCTTTTTAAAACGAGTTCTTAGTGTTGTTTCACTAACTCCCAGAACTTTTGCAAGTTGTGATCGTTTTATATTTTTTTCTTCTAACACCTCTAGTAATTTGTATATATTCACAAAAAATCTCCTTTCTTGAAGTTACGTATCCGTAACTCTTAAGAACATTATATTACTATAACTTTTAAAATGCAATAGTTTTTTTACATTTCCGTAACTTTCTTTTGCGTTTCCTCAACTTTGTGCTATAATAATCTTGGGGTTTTATTAAATAAATTGATGTAAAGAAGGAGTGAACGTATGCCGTTTGAAAGAGACGAAATCGGATTTTTTTTAAAACAAAAAAGACTTGATAAGAACTTAACTTTAGAAAAAGTTGCTGAGTTTGTTGGTGTAACTAAGGCAACTGTGTCTCGCTGGGAAAGTAACGAGATAAAAAATATGAAAACCGACAAGATTAATAAATTATGTGCTTGTTTAGATATTCCTATTGAAGATTTTTTATATTTTACTGATGATTATTATTATAATAAAAGAATTCAACTTGACCGCATAAGTCAAAAACCAAATCAACAAATAACACAAGAAGAGTTTGAACAAGAAATATATAGTCTATTGAGTAAACATGTACCCGTAAAATTAAAATTCAAATATTCTGCTTGGTTATTGTTATCCAAAAAGTTATTGAATAGTGTAGTGGATCTAGACGAAAACCAAAAAAAGCAAATTGCATCTTATTTAGAATTATTTAAGCAGTAGAACAATTTATTGTGTTCAATATAAAAGATAAATGTGTTGTAAATGTGAAATAATATTTAATTAAAATCTATTTACCTTTTTTGTAAGGTGTACCGAACTATGATTAGAAAAGATATACCTATATTACTAAAAAAAAGAAGAAAAGAACTTAATTTAACTTTAGAAGAAGCGGGAAAAAGACTTGGTGTTTCTAAGACTACTTATAGAGACTATGAAAATGGTGTTCTTCTTGCTTCTAATATGAAAATAGAAAAACTTATACCTTTAGCAACATTTTTAGGCTTATTACCAAATGATTTATTTCTTATAGAAACGGAAGAAGTTATGCTTAATTTTAATAAATATCAATACAAAGAAATAATGATTAGACTACTCGAAGTAACAGTTAATGATTTAACTGAAGAAGAAAAGAACTATTTAAAAAAATCAATTGAATTAATATGTAAATGAAAGGTGGTGTTGCGATGAAAAAATTTAGTATAAAGAAATTATGTATAAATTGTGGTGCTGCCACATCCGCTTTTCTTTGTTTTTCGCCTATGGTTGTTATATCATTGGCAGCAGATGGCAAATTTAAAAGCGATGTGGATTTTTGGTTCTTTTTAATCGTTTCGATTTGTTATTGTGTGTATTGGAATAACATGTATCAAAATGTGGAAAAACTAAAAGCTTCTAGCGACCATTATAACAAGCAACTAAAAAACATAAACAAAGATGACTTTTTGTTTAAAGATATGTCAGTGCAAGAATTCAACGAAATTTATATAAAGAATTTAAAAGAAAAACTTGAATATGTTTATAGTATCTTTGAAGATTAACAACAAGGGGGAAATTATATGTTATACAATATGAATGATTATCATATAGAATTAGACAAATTAGGTAAAGTTATTATTTATCTTCGTAAATCTCGTGAAGATATGGTGGATGGTAAATACCTATCCGATGAAGAAACTTTATCAAGACACGAAGCTCAATTGCAAGAATGGGCAAAAAGAAACTTAGGATACGAGATACCACAAGATTGTATCTTTAAAGAAGTAGGTTCTGGGGAAAAGATTAATACTCGTCCTGTATTCCAGCAAGTGCTAAGCATTTTAGAAACAGAAGATATAAGTGGTATTCTCGTAGTCAATTGTTCTCGTTTATCTCGTGGATCATTAGGAGATATTTATCAAATCATTAAAACATTAGAAATTACTGATACATTCGTGCTAACTCCAATGAAGACATACAACTTAAAAAACAAGTATGACAAAAGGTTCTTCCAGGATGAATTAACGAGAGGAAACGATTATTTAGAGACCGTAAAAGAACTTTTAAACAACGGGAGACATTGGTCAGTAGCTTGTGGAAAGTTCGTCGGTAGTGTTGCTCCTTTCGGTTACGATGTTGTTACTTGTAAAGAAATGAATGTAGCCGATGGAAAAGGTCACGTTTTAAGACCAAACGAAAATGCCGAATACGTTAAGTTGATTTTTGATATGTTTTTAAATGGCGTTCCTGTTTACGGAATATACAAACATTTAGTTGAAATAGATGCACCATTACAAAATTATTCCGAGTGGAATCAGCATTACGTTAGAAAAATATTAACTAATATTACTTATAAAGGTTATTTAACTTGGGGATTACATGGCAAAAAAGAAAAAATGGTAAATGGTGAAGTTGTAGAATATAGACCAAAAAACGAAGATTGCCCTGTTTATAAAGGATTACATGATGCTATTATTGATGAGGAAACGTTTGATAAAGTTCAAGATATGTTAAATAAAGCAAATCAATCAAGAGTACCTAAGGAATTGAAAGAAAAAAATCCACTATCTGGATTAATTAAATGTGGAATATGTGGTCGAGCTATAATTAGAAACTCTTATCCTGGGATGACGAAAGTTGTGAGAAAACACGAATTTGATAAACTTGAATTAAAAGAGTTCGTTGTTAGTTACAAAAACAAGACTAACTATTCTAACAGAGAATTAGGAAGATTGTTAGGCATTACACATCATCAATCCGCTGATTGGTTCGGTAAAGGAAGAAGATTCTACCCTACTAAGTTATTTGCGAGCAAGTGGTTTGAAATAAAGAAACTACTTAATATAGATGACAATAGATTTGATGATGCAGTTACACAATATGAAGAAAAAGAAAAAGAAAGTACTTTAGCTTGTAGCAAAAATAATTGTACTAATATTGGTTCATATCTATACATTGTAGAAGAGTGTGTACTAGATGCGATAAAAACGAAACACGATGAATACACTAAATATTTATCTAGCTACGAACAAGAATTTGAAAAGGTGTTGAACAAGAATAAGAAGTCAGTTCAAAACATAGATAAACAAATAGCAACTATTCAAAAACAATTAAAGAATGTTCAAATAGCATACGAACAAGAAATTTATACCGCCGAAGAATTTATTACTCGTAAAAAAGAACTTAATGAAGAACTTGCAGAGTTAAAGATTAAAAGAGATTCGCTAGGTTTAGTTCAAGAAGAAGAAAAGATAATCAGAATTAAAAAGTCAGTTCCAACATTAAAGAACATCGTTGATACTTACTATTCATGTGATGTAGCAAAAAGAAACGAATTACTAAAAAGCATCATAGATAAAGTGTACTACTCAAAAGAACGTAGTGGTGCTAATTGCGGGGATAACAAGGAAGTATTAAAGGATTTCACACTGGAGATTAGTTGGTTAATTGACTAGTTTATTTTTATAGATGAGTATAGGAGTTTTAGTTGTAAACAACGGAATGCGTATTCATACGTCTATCAATGTTTATAACTAATTCTCCTAAATAAAAGAGGAGATAATATGAATAATAGATGTATACACATAAAAAAGAGAACGAAAGGCATTTATTGCGCAAATAAAGGTGCGTATATTGAGTTTTCTACGTGCAAAGGTTGTCTTAGTAAGGAATACAAGAAAGTGGCTAAAATCGGCTTAAAACCACTTAAAAAGACACCTATCAAAAAGGTATCTAAGAAACGAGTGTTTGTAAGTAAGGAAACATATAACCAGGTATTTGAAGAGTGTAACGGAAGATGTGTGTTTTGCGGTGCTACATACAATTTGCACTACCATCACATATTTTACAGGAGCGAACGCAAGGATCTAATTGATGAACCTAGTAACGGAATACTTTTATGCGAGGAGCATCATCGTTTGGTTCATTCTAACAAAAGAAAATATCAACCTATTCTTTTGGACATAAAAAAAGAAGGAGACAATTAAGTCTCCTTTTAAAATCTTTTTGTATAATCGTATTTTATCAATGTCTTACCTTTTGAGTTCTTATCGTTCTTGTGTAGTTCGTAAAACTCGTTTAGTAAGTATTCTATGATTTGTCTTTGTTCTTCTGTTGGAGCATGTCTTTGTTTGTTGATAATCTCAAACATCTTATTTAACATATCGTATAGCTTTATTTCTTTGCACTCAATTATATGTAAATACTGGTGTCCCGTTGTTGTGAGCAAAGCTCCATTATCTAACGTGAAACCACCGCCATGTTCACGTTTAACACAATGATGATATGTCAAAGGATTTTGTCTTGTTATCCTATAATTCATCCAATCCAAGTCCATTGGCTTATATATTCTTATAAGCTCTTTTGTTACCTCTTTCATAGGCAACTATTTTAGGTATTTACTAGAACACCATTCTTCTTTAGAAGATGAAATTTTAGACCAATCACCACTTGTTTTATAAATTGTTACTTTAGTTCCTTTTTTGATAGTCTTAACTATCTTGTATTTAGTACCAGCACCATTTCTTACATTTAAAACACTGCAATTAGCCACCTTTTTAGTCTTATATGAAGTTGGTTTAGTTTTAGTAAGGTATTTACTAGATACCCACTCATTTGTGCCTATACGAGACCAAGAACCGCTTGTTTCGTATACGTTTACTTCTGTGCCTTTCTTTATAGTTCTTACAACACTATAATTCGTACTTGCTCCCTTACGAACATTTAGTTCTGTGCAATTGTAAACGTATTTAACTTCTAATACTTTTGGCTTTTCTACTTCAAATTCGATTGGAGAATAAATAAATCCTTGAAAATGGTAAGCATTACTTGAAGCAGCATAACCATTAGACTTTTTATAAGTCTTGTTTTTGAAAATAAATGTTTCCCATCCGCTTTCACTACTTACCCAATCGCCATTGCTTTTTACTTCTTCAACAATTGCCACATGCCCAGCACCATCTTTGCTATTACCAGCTTCGCCTTTACTCCAGCATGCAACTGCACCTACTTTAGGTGTTTGTCCTCTTTTGTATCCGTCATTTTTACCATACCAGTTTTCAGCGTTACCAGTAGATAGTTTTGGTTTAGTTCCTGTTAATTCATAGAATCTACCAAACGCATAGCAAGTGCAATTCCCGTTGTTTTGGAACATTCCGTACTTAGGAACAAACGGATTTATATTACTATTATAGTATTTATTGTCTTTCGAAGGTTGTGTTGTTCTTTTTGTAAATTTAGTCATATTTAATCACTCCTTGAAATATGAAAAGGACACCTATTCAGATGTCCCTTTTAAACCATTTTTAAAGCCATTTACACTAGCTTCTATTAATATTTCTAGTTCAGTATCACTAATAGTAATACCTTTCTCATTAAGCCATTCTAAGGCTTTTTCTTTGGCTTTCTCTAGTTTCTCTGCTCCATGAATATCTTTATATACTTGTTCAACATATTTAACAGTAGTATCTACTACGTCTTTCTTTGTTTTTGTGTTTATGTGATCTTCATAAATCTTTTTAATTTTCATTCCAATAAAAGAAGCTATCCCCGTAAGAATAGCCACAATAATTTCTAATAAATAAGGTTGTAATTCAAACATATTATTTTATCTCCTTTAAATCTTATGAAAATAGTTTACTTTTTCTTTTAAGTTTTCAATGCCTTCTTCAACTACTGGCATTCTTTTTGCAAAGTTGTTGTGTTCCCTTACTTCTCTAGTAAGTTCTTCTAATTTTGTATCTGTTATTGCTTGATTTTTAGTTACTTCTAGCTTTAAATCATTCACTAGTTTCTTATTGCTACTTGAATTAGCCATTAAACTTGCTACAAAGGAGAAGCCTCCTGTGATTAAAGCTACTATAATACCCTCACTCATTTAATCACCACCTACACTCTATATCTTCCATATACTTTAATAATTTGTATTGAAGTTACAGAATAGCCGTAACTTTCTCTTGGAAGGCAAAAACATCGCCTTGTATTTGTATCGTCACCGAAATTATTACCGACTCCTACATAACTATAAAATTGATAACTGTCTAACCCAGATAAATTGCCAGGTTTATATCTTTCGCCTATTTGAGGGTAAATAATGACTTTTGCGCATTCATTTATACTTTGTCCAACTAAAATCATTATCTCTTGGTATTTGTTCCAATCGTCATTCAAATTTATAGTTGCATTTTGATTTAATGCTGTTAATGGTACGGTAGTAGTACTACTACTTAATAAAGTCCACTCCTCATTTTTAATGGTTTTAACCCAATCGCTCCAATATGCCCCACCAATCCATTGTCTTTGCCATACACTTCCATAACCATCTGAGAATCTTTGTGTAACCCAATCGCTGGTATATAACAATACTTCTAATTTTCCTATATCAGTATGAGGTGCTTGAGTGCATCCATATAAACCATACGTTCCGTTTTTATAATGTAGATTATTTATATCTGGATTTTGACCTAGATACGCAGTTTCAACAACTTTATCAAGTAGTTTTACCAACTTACCCGTTTGTTCATCTCTTTGATAATAATTACCATCAACATACATATTTTCTTCATCGAACCACGGAGATGGTCTACCTTTTGAAACATCTTGATTTACAACAACTGAACTTAAAGCGTCCACAACTTTTATTTGAAATGTATATGCTTTTTGATAATCAAATCCTTCTAAAGATAAATTGTCACCGAAATTGTTATCAGTTGGTTCTGTTGTCAATTCAATCCAATCTTCTTCTGTAAATGAAGAACCTTTTAGTGCATATCTATAATAAATATGAAAATATCCATCCTTGTAATTATGTTTTGCACCAAACGAGCCATTATAGAATGTTCCGTTAAAAGATATATTTACTATTCCATCTGTCGGGGTGTTTCTTTCTATTGTTGCATTTAAAGTTGGTTTAAAATATTCAACTCTATCTTCCATTTGAACAGAATAAATATTAGGATAATCCCTACTATCTGTAACATCCAATCTAAACGTATCAACGTTAGCAGCATAATATATTGTTTGTTTTGAGTTTGTACCGACCTCTATGTCGTTTAATTTGACGGATTTAATATATGCGTTATATTGTCCTACATAGGTATAATCACATTGAATATTTGAAGCGTTATATACTACAATTTGGTCATTGCCCGTTAAATTTGTTGTTGTCCCATTTATATCTTTGGCCGTTAATGTGATTATAGGTTTACTATCTTCATAATATGCGTAAACTTTTATTGGATAATCGTATATATCTATTCCTTGACCATTTATAAATGTTGACGCTCTTAATGTAACTTCTACATACGAACTAGTAGCGGTTAAATAATCATATATTGATTTAGGTACATTCCACCAAACACGTCCCTCCGCAGAAGTGTTTGCAATCGCAATTCCAAGTTCTACGCCATTAATAATATATGTAATTGTAGTTGTTGACGTTGAAGCTTTCTTAGTAATATCTATTGCACAATCGTAACCAATATTTGCATCATAAGAAACTATTGTATTTTTTCTTGGCAATATTGTTAATGATGTTAAAGGAGTTGTTGCAGTACCAGTTCGAGGAACTAAACTACTTGACGCTTCATAATTCCATTCTATTTTTGCATAACCACTTAACGAGCCGTCATCATTATGTTCTGCAAAAAACGTTGCTTCAATTGGAATTGGAACGTTTCTGGAAGCAGAAGTAACTGGAATTTCGGCAACCATATCTTCTGTTTTTCTTTTGTTGTCATACCAATACAATCTTAATCTTGGGCTAGAAATTTGAGACCAAGAACCACTTGTTTGTTTGAAATAACCGCTTATTGAAATAGTAGTCCTATTATTTATAATATCTTCTTGTGCATAGTCCCCCTCTATAAAGTAAACATATACTTCACCTTTATTGCTTCCATTAGTCGCAGTAGGCAATGTTGCGATTGCACTATTACTAGCACCAAAAAGTTGAATGTTTAATTTTATAAATTCCATATTACTCTCCTATATAAAAAAAGCCAGCACCATTACGTACTGAACCATCTACTTCCTCGTTATATTTTTGTAATCTTGTTACACCACCGAATACAAAGAAGTTATTTACAACACTATTCTCTGTATAAACAACGGATTGTCCTTCAAAATCTTCTAATACTTGATTTTCCGCCACTTTTTCTGCATCTACGTAACCCGCATACAATAAATCTTTTGTGGTTTTACTATCTTCAACGCTTACGCCTTTTTCATTAATTGTTGAACTTGTCGGAGCGTCTGTTTTTTCATAGTGCATACCATCTTCATCAAAGCGCGATGAATTTGTTTGTAGTTTTGTTACTGTTATAGGATTACCTTGTTCATCAAAATATGTTCCATTAACTATCTTGTTTATTTCAGTCTTGGTATAGGAATCAGTTTGAAGTTGAGTAACACTCTTCACCACTTCTTCTACTTCAGTTTTTGATGCTAAGTTTTCTATTTGCTTTGTTAAATTCTCATTGTTATCTATTACTGTTGCTTCGACTTCACTTATCTTGGTTGTAGTGGATTGAACTCTTTGTTCGAATCCTTCGTTATTTTCTTCAAATGTGGCTCTTAAAACATAGTCTGCAGATACAATCTCTTTATATACGTTCAATTGTTCTTCTACGTTCTTTGCATAGTCATCGTTAGTAAAGTCAGTACCTAATTTCCAATCGTTTTCAGAATAAGAACCGCTTTCTTTTTCTGCTCTACATCTATAAATAGTTTTGTCATCCTTTAACCATAAATCCCCTATTTGATAAGGTGGATAAGGTGTATCAACGAATATTTGTTTCTTTCTATCAGCAGTTTCTTGTGCTGTATTAGCTCTAGCAAGTGCTTCTGATAGTTCTGGATTTGTTTCTTTTCGCCATAGATATTCGTTTGTTTCGTTATCGTATAAGAATTTATAAGAAAAACCTGTATCTTTGTCATAATACAGGTCTCCTATATGATTCTCATATTCATCTACTGTCCATTCATTAGCTGGGAAATTAGTCAGAGTGGGAACACCACTATGATAATAAGTAGTGATCTTCCCATCTGCTATTTTTTCTAAATCTTCAATTTGTTTTTCTACCTCTTCGGCAAAGTCTTTCAAGCTGTTAGACGTTTCTTCTAGCACCTTAATTTTCTCTGCCGATGCTTTAGTTTGTTTTCTATCTGCGATGAGTGAATCTAAGCCATACATCTTTATTAGGTCTTGTGCAGTGTTTGGTCTATATGCTTCATTAGCCATTAATAATACACTCTCCCATCTCTAATTGTGAAACCTAGTTCATCGAGTTTCTTTTCTGTTTCTTCTTGTGATAACCCTTGTGATTTGATGTATCTAACAACATCTCTATCGTAATTATCAAATCCGATACTCTTTAGCCATACTTTCTTTTCATCAACGCTTCCATTTAATGTATTAACGTATCTGATGATGTCGTTGTTGTATCTGTCATAAGAATTGTATGCATCTTTTATTAAGATGGCTTTTTGTGCTTTTGATAGGTTTAACCCATTGACAAATTCAATTGTTGCGTTCTTTTTGCTGCCATTAATTGTTTTGCCAGTTTTTGAATTGTATTTACCTTGAATATCTGCCGAATCGAATTTAATGAATTCTTTCATTGGTATTCTTAACTCGAGCATTGCATTTATTGTTTTGCCAGAAGAATAATAATTGCCGTATAGATTTGCAATTTGGTTATCTTCTAAATCACAATTAGTTAAGTAATTTGCGATACTTATTCTCTTAGTATTTGCATCTGTATCGTCAATACTATTTCTAAACTCGTAGAAATCACTTATATCTCCTATTTGTGCATATTCATAAGCAGTTTCATAAGTATCTGATAACTCAGTTCCTAGTGTTTCCATTTGTGCAATATTGTAAGAGTAATTAACAATATCATTTACCACAGATGCTTTATCTTTATCACTCATATTTTTATATGTAGTTGATTCAAGCAATTTAGCAACATTGTTTTCTATTATTGAGCCAGAAACTTTTTGATATTCAGCTCTTTGTTTTGTACTTAAGATAATCTTTTCGCCTTTTTTATTTACATAATAAGGAGCGACTCTAGGCATTATATTTGTTTCGCCCGTTTCTTTGTATAAACGATATATTTCTTGTCCACTTTCGCTAACGTTTTCAGTACTTACATTCGCTGGATTCAAGAACACATTAAATAAGTTGTTTTTGCCACCATATTTTTGTATTTCTCTACCCAAAGTATCAACGCTAGGCGCTAATGTTTGACTTAATCCAGGAATCTTAGCTTTTACTTCATTTATCATTGATTCAACAGGTTTGTCTTTAACGTAAGTTTGTCTTTGAGTACCATCTACTAAGTCTGCAATTTGTTTAAATAAAGTTGGAACAGCTCTTGATGGTAAATCTAAGAATTGGTCTATCATCTTAGTTCCTATTTCTCCAGGTTGACTTAATACATTACTTAAGCTTTCTAAGAACGATTGTTCAAACAATAAGTTTAATCCTGTATCTAATGTAGTTGTTATGTTTTCCCCAAGTGTGGCGCCCTCTTTTTGTTTTTGAACCATATTTGCCATCATTGATAATGGTGCTGCTATTGGTTGCGCCCAATCATAAGTAAATGTCTTGTTACCTATCTTTATAGAATATGAATTAACTCCTAAAGTGTTTTTCAAGAAATTTGAAACATCTTTATCTTCATCGCTTGCACCACTTGTTATTCCAGCTTGCGCTAACGCATAACCTAATACATATAGAATAGTTCCAGCAGTTGCTTTACCTAAACTCTGAACAAATTCGTGTTGTGTTTGTGCATTATATTGTCCGTTTGTAAGACTTCTATTTAGTTTTATACCTTTGTTCAATGCACTTACTAATCCCACTGGGGAATAATCGACTATTGCCTTTGTTAAGTTCGCTGGTGTCTTAGCAAATGGAATTAATATATCTCCCAAGCCATAACCATTAAAGTGAACAAATCGATTTAATTCATTTCTTATATTCATAACAAATTTTGTGTATTCATTGTTATCTTGCCATGTTCTTGATAAAGCTTCTTGTGTAGCAATATCTATCATATCTTGTGTAACTTCTGTTGTATTATTTAATACTAATTGGTTATTAATTGAATTAACAAAAGACGCTTCATAGAATCCTCTATCTCCAGCATCTAACACAAACGATAATAGATTATCTACTTTGTTTAATGCCTTCCCAATGGCGTTGTTATCGTTAAATGATTTACCTTCTGTTACTTCAAATCTATTACCTTGAACATTTCTAGTATTAACACCATGTTTGAAGTCATTATAAGACTCGTACAAGCCTTTTTTCATTCCAGAAGTATAATCCTTCAAATTAAAGTTCCCTGTTGTTCTAACACCCGTTTTTGAACCTATAACTTTATCTGCAAAACTTGCAAACATATCTCCAAACGCATTCACTGGTGCTATTAAGGCATTACCAGCAACGTTTCGAACTTGTGTCTTAGGATTGAATAACATTGATATACGCATCCATGCTTTCATTCCAGCACCTTTAGATGGTGGTAATTTATCAGTTAAAACCTTTTGGATTTGTGCTAATTTAAATCTTTTATCATAGCCATCTTCCATTGTAGATACGTCTTTCATTGTATCCATTATGAATTGAACTTCGCTTGGTTGTAAGTCGAATTTGGATTTATTATCTTCTATCCATTGTGCAGATTTGTTTTTAACCATGTTATCGTAAGCTTCTAATAACTCAGATTGTGCATACTTAACCATTCCTTCTGGAGTAAGTCTACTCAAGATATTGAACGCTTGTACTGTTTGTCCAGCCTTAGTACCCATATCTCTTAGTTTCTTAGCAACTTCCACCATTCCATTATTGTCTCCACTATCTGCATATTGTTTTAGCAATATCCATCCTTCAGCAACATCAGTTGCATCGGCATTTTCAGAAGCTTTACTGAACCATCTTAAACTTTCGTTCTTTCCGCCTTCTTGTAAACGTTCAAACGCTTTGTCTAGTGAATCTTTGTTAGTAACTTTATCGTAGTACTTAACATCGTCATTGCTTAATATCGCTGTCTTTTGTTCATCATTTAACATATTAGTTTTGTCTTTTATGTTATCGAAGAACTTACTTTTCCCATCTCCTACTTTGTTTCTATTTATTCCAGGTAAGATAGGTGTTGTATTAGCATCTTGTGGTGTTAATTGTGCTATCTCTGATGGATTCATTACTTTAGTTAAGTTCTTATTTAGTTCTTTTAACTCATTAGCAATTGGTAACAACGCATTAGAAGTTTGTTTTTGTACCTCTTCTTGTACTGCTTTTGTTACCCCAGGCAACTTAATATCACTTAGTCTTGTTTTTGTTCCTTTTGCTTCGAAGTTTTTGTCTAAGAATGATTGCCATCCTTCGGTTTGTTTTGAAAACTTTAAATCTTCGAATTGGTTTATTACTCTTTGTCTATCGCCTTCAATATTTGGATCATATTCATAGTATTTTAAACCAGCTTCTTGAAGTTGTTGTTTGACCTCAGCACTAGTTGTATTAGGAATAACTAAAGCTTGTATTTCTTCTAGTCCTACCGCTCTTTGTGGTTTAGCCTCAAAGTAATCAGTAGGCATATTTTTCAAATCATTCAATGCATTAATAACATTTTGTAACGTTTCTTGTGAAATAGTATCTACATTGTTAAACCCATGTTCATTTAATATTTTTATTAAATTAGAGACATCCACTTTCTTCTGTTCGCTTAATTCTTGTATAACGTTATATACTTGTTCGCTACCAGAAGTATATACACCTTCAACCGCATATTGTCTTAAAGGTTTCATAGCCTTTTCAAGATTTGCAATATATGTTATTTGTTGCTTTTGTTGCTCCTCGCTACTAACAATTCTGTTTTCAGCTTTTTTAATATCTTCTATTGATTTGAATTGATTATTCATATTCGCACTTGTTGGTCCGAAACCAGCACCAAATAAGGTTTGTTGTGCACCAGTGGTTTTGCCTTTAGTCAGATTTTTAACTAAGTTTTCAAGCGTATATTTATCATGTAATTGCCAGAATGTTCTTCTGTTACCACTAGGCGTTATATATTCTTTGCCATTATAAATGCCTTTTGCACCTATTATATTTGATAATTGTTCTTTTAGATATGTATCTAATCCATTAACAGTTGCAAGTTCTCTTAGTTCTTTATAAGTATCTAAATCAGCATTATATTCGATATTGTTTTTATCTAAATATTTTCTAACCACTTCATCATGTCTTTTAACTTGATATATCAAATCTTCTATATTCGAATTTCTTTCTGCAATATCTTCTAAATAGTAATCTTTTATACCTATTTCTTCAGCCACAGACTCTAAATTGTCTTTTTTTATTTCACTGTCTATTTTTGGGAAAGTCGGACTCCACACATCTCTATCATAAACTTCATTAAGTTTATTAGATGGATTGATCGTGCTTTTATCAAATAATACCGATATATCACCGAATTGTTTGTGGTTTACTATATTAGGATTAGTTACTGCAATACTTGGCACTGGAAAGCCACCTAATTCAATAACACCTTTTAATTTGTCTTCGCTTAAATTATGAATAGCCATTAATGTACCAGTTTTACCCGTTTCACTTAATGAATATCTAGTTTCTCCATTAAAAAAAGAACTATTATCTAGTTCTTTCGTTTTTGTTTCCTTTGTTCCTTCAATTGTTTCTTGTGTTGTTTCTCTCTCTCTTTGATAAGTACTCTTGGCATTGCTATTAGTCTGTCCTCTTCCTCGTAATAAAGAAACATTTCTGTCGGCGGAAACATTTTTTGTAGTACCCAATCTATTAATCTTCGCACGGTCATACTCTCCTTCGATGCCATTATTATAAATCTCATTATATAATTCTGCAACTTTAGGATCGCTCAAAAACTCTTTTGCGAATTTAGAATTCGGTTTATTGTGTGCATCCTTTAAATATGGATGTATTGGATATTGTTTTGAAACTTCTGGTGGATATTGCTTAAGTTCTTTAGGTGTCATTTTGCTTCTGTCTTCCACCTCAGTAGATTGTATCTCTCCTAAACTCGAATAATATCTTATTACGTTTTTACCACCATCACCTTTTTCTAAACCTTCGATAAACTGAATTTGGTGTTGTAATTCGTGTAATAAAACTTTTCTTAGTTTCTTTTCTCCATTTTTTTGTTTTAGTATTTCGCTATTTAATGTTATTGTTCCTGTGAATGGATTTGCTTCTCCACCATAAACATTTCCGTTTGAACCTTGTTTTATTGGTTTTACTTTGATTTTGTTCTTTTTTAATTGTGGATAAGCTTCAAACAAGTCATCGTGTTTAAATAACTCTTCTACATTTTTAGACATTCCTTCTTTTAACGGAACGATAAAATCGGAATTTAAATCCGCTATTTCAAACAACCATTTACCATTAGGATCTTGAAACCATAATGTTCTTTGTCTAATCTGTTCATTAGAATAACCTTGTTTTTGTAACTCTTTAGCTCTTGCTAATTTATTAGCTAGTACTTGATTTTCTTTATCTTCTTTAATTGCATTAGCCAAACCTTTTTCACTCATAAAAGAATGTCTAGTATCACTTCCCTTACCTTGATACTCCATGTTATAAGCTTTTTCAAAGTTGTTCTTAACATTGTTCCAATATGCTTTTTCATTCTTAACACCTTTTGAGTTAGTAACCTTATTAACTACCCAATCATAGATGTTCTTAGCGATGCTTGGTTCATCGTCTATTAATCTTCTAATGTATTCTTGTGATCCAATGTTTTTCCCTAGTGTATCAGCAATTATTTCTTCATTGATTAAGTCTGCTGCTTTTTGCTTGTTCATTCCTTTGGTTTGGTTAGCATATATCTTTTCCAATTTTGCTTTTGATTCTTTGTAACCATCTAAAGTAGATACATAATCAATTATCTTTTGATTGCTTATTACGTCTTTACTATTCTTAGAAGACATTAAATCATGTGTTAGTTCGTGAATTGCAATTTCTTCTATTATTGCTTGTTCACTTGCATTTGGATTGAATATAACTTCTCTAACACCATTTTTATTAGTCCAATAAGCATTGCCATTAATGTTTTTAAATGCATCTGCATCGAATCTACTTTTGATACCTCTGTTATCTAACATTGTCTTAGCAGTTACAATTGCTTCTGAATTAGGATTAAATCCGTATTTGTATGCACTTTGTTGTAAGTCCATATCTTTTGTACTTAATCCAGGTAAATTAACTTGTTGCAGTTTGTTTGCGTCTGCTAGTCTACCTCTTTGGTAATCAGTTAATGCTCTATCTTCTATTTGGCTTTTTTGCACTCCATTTAATCTAGCATTTCTCTTTTGTGCTTCTACCATTCTTTGTTGTGCTATTTCGTTTACGTATTGTTGTTGTGTTCTAGTAAGTCCTGTATTTACATCTCTACCTTGTGCTGTATACGTAATAGTCGATGGACTTTGCATTAATGTAGAAGATAACATACCATTTACGAAAGAATCCATTAAGTTTTGGTCTTTAATTAATTGACCTATTTCTTCATCTTTCATATATGTAAGTTTTTGTACAAGTGCATTACCAAAACCAGCAGCAACTTCTTCTAATCCTTCTCCTACTGATTTTATACCTAATGTAGTGATGTTCTTCATCAAAGAACTTTTCATATTCTTAGTTAATAAACGTGTTACTTGATCGTCTAAAACACCTTTACCAAGCCCAAACTTTTCGCTTAGTTTTCCCAAACCACCGAATAGCTTTTCAGAACCAGCTTCGATAGTACCACTTAATGCACCATATAAACGTGCTTCGCCTACTGTTGCACCATTGTTTAATGCTTCTACTTCGGAATTACCAGAAGCAGACATAAAGAACGATGGTGTTGCTAAAGTACCACCAGAAACAAGTCCAGCAGTTGTTGATGCTAAGGAGTTACCTATACCTTGAAATACTTGTCCGCTTTTATCTCCAAATACAGTATTTTCTTTTACCTTTTTAA
>JAEIGA010006522.1_pt1 | contig 17771 bp, 15 predicted proteins | sample 9270691 | NCBI WGS metagenome assembly JAEIGA01 (sample SAMN17057246, study PRJNA624740) | gut metagenome | biome: biome; isolation source: fecal sample | host: Bos grunniens | place: China: Xizang | collected 2019 | reverse complement strand
TCTAGCTAAAGTTTTTAAATCTAAAGCTATATTTGAATATATATGTCTTTTTTCAGTTGCACCTATATTATCCTTCATAATACCTGAATAATCTGATATAATACAATCAAATTTTATTCCTAAAACTTGTTCTATTTGTTCTACTTTACCTTCAATAAATGCTGTAGTTATTCCTGGAGAACTATCTACAATGTATAATTGACCACATTTCTTACCATCTGGAGTTAATCCTTTTTCTAAATTTGATAAATATTGTTCATATCTTTTTTCCTCTTCTGGAGACATTGTACCCCTTTTAAGACCATTAGAGCCAATTTGTGCAGCTAATGAATCGAAACGTCGCATATAATCATCTCTTGGAATTTCTAATGAAAATATTATTACATTATATCCTTCTCTCCACATTGCGTGTGCCATATTTAATAAACAAATGGATTTACCATCACCTTTTCTACCAATAACATATATTAATTCTCCAGGTTTAAATCCTCCATTAACTTCATCGAAATGTTTAAATCCACTTGGAATAAAATTTAACATTTCTGGATTTGCTTTAATTTTATTATAATAATCTAATCTTGATTTTGCTAAATCCTTAATTGTTCCTTCTTTTCTTACATCATCTGCATTGGAAGTTGCACTTACCAAAGTTTCTTTAATTCGTTTTTTCATTTTATTAAATTCTTCGGTATTACAACTATTTGGATTTGTATTAATAATTTGTTCTGCTATCTTAATACATTCTCTTCTTTGAAATTGTTCTTGAAGTTCATCCATTAATGATTTGAATTCACCATCACTAAATCCAGTTTGTTCTTTTACTGAACTAATCATTGATTTGTATTCTATTACAACATCTTTATCTAAATTTTTCTTTTTAAATTGTGTATCAATAGTTATATCCGATATAATATCTTTATATTTTGTATAATAAACAACTAATAATGTGTATATTTTTCCATATTTTGGCATAAATTCTTTTTTTATTTTACCAATTGACATTGCTATATATTTTTTATCGTTAAATAAATACGCTAAAAAACGTTTTTCTAAATATTCTAAATCCTTACTAATAATATCCATTACTATTATCACCACTTTCATTATAAAAATCTGAACTATAATCGTCATTTACGAATTTAATATTTTTAAAATTTCTTCTTAAAAACACTAAAAATTGATTTCCATATCTATTAACTATATCTTCAGTTTGTAAAGTGGTTGATATAATTGTTATTTTATTATTTAAAATTCTTTTAACTAACATATCTTCTATTAATTTTGCTGTAATATTATTTCTATTGTCTAATTCATCTCCCAAATAATTTAATATTAAAATATCACAGGATCCATTATTCATTAAATATTTATCAAATCTATATTTAAGTTCTGAATTGTTTCTAATAGCATTACTAGTTTGAATTAAATCATTAACTGTTATCATTAATATATTATAAAAATTACCTTCTATATTTTTTAACATACATATATCATTTACCATAGCTGATTCTAATTCAATTATTTCAATTTTATCTTGGCCATTAATTAATAAATTTGTATTATTAAATATATTTTCTTCAATATCATCTGAATAATCTTTTATTTGTTTTATATTATTTTTATTATAATTTTTTAAATTATTCCAATTTAATTTTACACAACCCATTGGCATTCCATTACAAATTAATCTAATTTTAACTTTTGCAAATTTTGCACATTCGCAATCTTCATAATTTCCATCCGGCCTTTGAATTACTCTTAATGAATTACATTTATCACATTTTTTTAAAAACTTATCTTTTAACTTAAATGATTTTTCCTCAAAACTATTTATATCATCTAAAAACATAATTTCCCTCCCATTTTTAAACCTAAGTTATGATAACTTAATTTTTGATATCCATTGTTGTTCACTATAATTAATTGAATACTTTTTTTCTTTCAAAATTAACTTAGCCAAAGCCACTGCAAATTTATTATAAGCTTCATTTACTCTTGATACATCTATTTCTCCACTTATTAAATCACTTTTAATTCTATATAAAATTTCTTTCTTAATTAATTTATCATCAATAGTTATAGTTCCGTATTTAATTTCTTCATCATTAAATATTATTTTAGCTAATTGATCTGGAGAATAATTTTTACATAATTGAGCTTTAGTTTTACCATTTTTTAATGCATCTTCAATATAATTATTAATAAAATTAAATATATTAACTTTTTTCTCAATCATGTAATATACTGTCATTTCAATTTGATCATAATTATAACCTTCATTTTTTAATTCAGTTATTTTCTTTATACCTTGAAGCATGATTTTATCTGTCATTTTTTGACCATTTTTTTTATGAAAATATGCAACCAAATATGCGTCCGTTCCTTCAGTTGTATATTCTTTTTTACATTTCGCAATTGTAATTGCAGTATTTATGTTGCTATTAAAAAATCTTAAATCTTGGCTTCCATTTTTTATCATATAATCTAAAACTACAATAAGTTCATCATAATTCATATCAGTGTTTAAATGCGATTTTAATAAATTTTTATCTTTATTCCAATTTGAAGATTTAGTATTGGTTTTTCCATAAAAATATTTTACCGCTTTTAAAGCTAAATCTCCATTAACATCAATTTTTTTCTGTATTTTACTTTCTTTAACTTTTTTGATTTCATCTTCTAAAGTATTTTTATTTAATTGACAAATTTCATTAAATTTATCATATGATGACGTAGTTTTAATATTTACTATTAACGATGATAAATATTTATGAGCTGAATCTCTGCTTCTATTAACGTGCGTTACCAGTTGTTTATATTCATCAAATTCTTTACCGCAAACTGGACAACTTATAAAAAAATTATCTAAATTAACTTCCCCCATATCTATTTTCAACTCCTTTAATTTTTCTTTAATACAATATTTATAATACGTTGCATAACTAACACATAATGTATTAGCTATATAATTATTATCATTACTATTATCCATTTTAATATAAAATAAAATTGAATAAGGATCTTTAAACCTATTCAATAAATACTTTATAATGCCGATATTTATACTATAATTAAAATTCATATTTTTATTAACAAAAGATATTGAGTCTTTTAATTTATTATTTTTATTTAATATTTTTTTGTCAATTGATTGTATAAATTTTTTTGCTTGTTCAATATTTAAATTATTATTAATAATTTCAAAATCATTATTAATTAATTTAAATTCATTCATATATTTAGTTATTTTTAATACTGATTTATAACAGCAATCTAATTCACTTGATATTAATTTGTTACTAATATTTTTATTTTGATTTATTAATATATAAAAATAAATTTGAGAAAAATGTTTATTTAATAAATTACATTTTGGTAATATGCCTTCTATTATATATGAATTTAAATTAATCAACAATTTATCCTCCTTTAATAATTTGTATTAAATTTATTTTAATATATATTGAATTTTTACAAAAATTAACTAAAAAGGTAAGTATTTTAAATACTTACCTTATTTTTTTAATAAATTTAAATTAAAATATTTTAATTCCCATTTTGGTTCTGTTCTATATAACTTTTTACGTATATCTGAATGTTTTCTTAACATTGGAGTTGCATCTTCGAAATCGAAAACTATTCCTCTGGTTTTTCCAGGATATAATCTTAAAACTCTTCCAATTCTTTGAAATGCTCTAGTAGAACTTCTTCCTCCGCCACCAAGAATAAGGCAATCAAGACGAGGAATATCTAGTCCTTCATCCGCTATTGTTGAACCAATTAATACGTCTACAAACCCTTCTTTGGCTGCTTGTATTACGGCTTTTCTTTTCATTGCATCATCTTTACCTGATAAAAACTCAATATTTTTTACTCTTATTTTAAATTCTTTACCTTTATCATTAACAACGGAGTATAATTTTTCTTTCGATTCTATAACATTATTAACCATTTCTAATAATGTTTCTCCATGTTTTACATTTTTAATTAATATTAATGTTTTACAACCTTTTGTTTTATACATTTTTTCACATATTCGTACTATAGTTTTATTTCTAACCTTATTTTCAACTATAGCTTCATTATAAACTTTATTATAATTTTTACCTTTAAATTGAAGTTTATGAGGAACCATATAAATGGTACAATTAGTTAAATAACCTAATTCTATTAATTTTGAAGCGTTTATATTATTTTCTGGTTTTCTTTTAGCAAGTACAGCCTCAATCAACATTTCATCTCCAGCGTCACGCCAAGGAGTAGCTGAAACTCCTATTCTATAATAAGCATTTGTGCATTGAGCAGCAATGGTATTCATTGTTGCTGCCGGAACATGATGACAATTACTTACTACAATATTATTAGCTATAAAGTTATGGTTATTTTCTACAGATATATCATATACATAATCAATAGAATCTATAAATTCTATTGATTTTATATTACATTTATATTTTCTATTATTACATATAACTTCCATACCAAAAATTAATTTACTCGCTTCAATATATTTATTTTTAGATTCAACCCATATTTTGTGATCTTCGGTACACTCTATTGTATAATTATTATTATTTTCATCTTCAATTATTATTTTAACCATTCTTTTATTTTTTTTATTTAACGGTATTTTTTGCCAATTATATACTTTATTAGGTTCAAATATTTTCTTTTTTGTATTATACGTTATAACTTCAATATTCATCTTATTTTCAACTATTTCTTGTAAAGTTAATTTTGAATTATCTACTAAAGTAACTAAAGTGTCACCTTTTAAACATTCATCAAATAATATCATTTTTGAATCCTTAACGTCCTCTGGTTGCGCTGATTGTATTGAATAAACCGTTATATCTCGTTTATCATTTATTCCTCCACCAACTAATCCAACTGGAACACCTAAAAATTTGCTAAATTCGTCTCTAAGTTGAGAACATAAAGTCATTTTATCAGCAAATATAGATATTGGTTTAACATTAAATTTAGCCATTAAACCAGCCATCATAAAAGTTTTACCAGCCCCAGTAGCTGCTTGAATAACTTCTCTATTTGTTGCTCTATCAATTATATCTTGTTGATACGGTCTTGCTTGTAATTTAATAGTTTTTGCTTCATCCAAATATTCTACTAATTTAAAATTAGCGTTTGGTTCCCAAGCAATTCTATTATCTTCAATTGTGTATTCTTCTCCACGATTATCTAATATTTCTATTACTTGATCTAATAATCCTGTATAAGTTTTTTTAGTTTTTCTATTAAATAAATGTCTTCTTTTTAAAAAAGGAGCATTAAATTCTGCTATATCAAATGCTAATTTATCCCAAATTACAGCTTCGCAACTTTTTGATGCTCCCCTAATTTCTGTATAAACATTATCTATTTTTAACTTAATCACCTATTTTTTCCACCCGCCATTCTCTCTTAATATTGATATTAAACTTTGAATTTGTCCGGCATTAAAAAATGTCTCGCGTTCCCATTCATAATCTAGTACATCTTCCAATACCGAACAAAATTCATATCTAGTATAATATCGCCATTTATATTGACCTTCTTTATTTGGTTTTTCAATAATACCTTTTCGTTCCCAAGATCTTATAGTATGAGTCTTTTTTTTAAAAATTTTAGCTATATCTTTTATATTGTATTGATCTTTAGATAGCATTTCTTTAATTAATTCTTTAAATTCTTCTTCTGGATTCCCACTTATATTAGAAGTTATTCTATGCCCACCCATAATTTATTTATTTTAAATATTCCTTAGCAGCTTTAAATGCTTCTTTTAAAAATAACTCAATAGATTGAAGTTCTTCTAAATTATTAATTGGAATTATAAATCCATTTTTTGTAGGTCCAGAATATCCTCCTTCGGTCTTTGGAAGAGAAAATAATCTTACATTTAATTGTAGTGTTCCTTTTGTTTTGGATTCTTCTATTGTCCATCTCCATTGTTTAAAATTAACCGGTTCTGTTTGCCCTGATTTTAATATATTAAATTTTTCTGACCAATCTGTCATTTTATCACTCCTAAAATTATAATTTATTATATTATAAACAATTTTATCACATTATATAACGTTATTTATTATTATACCTATCAATTATCATATCTATAACATTTTTATTTATATCTTCAATAGATAATGAATTGTTAATTACAGAAATTGGAACATCTTTATTATTAACTTGATTTAATATATTTAAATTGTCACCATATACTAAATCAATATTTTTATCATATAATAATTTATTTATATCATCGAAATTTATATATCTAAATATGGTTTTAACTTTATTTAAAAATATATTAGAATCTTTATTTGTAACTAAATAAACTTCATGACCAAAATCACATAATCTATTTATAAATTCTAAATTATCAGAATTCTCATTAGTTGCTATTACTACAAATCTTAATTTTCGCATACTTAAAAATAAATTTAAATTATGTTTTACATATTGGTTTTCAAAATCAATTTTTTGAGCTTCTTTAGTGAATTTTTCTCCCAATTCAAAATCTTTTAATCTCCAACAACATTGTCCAGCCTTAATATAAGCATCTCTAATAAGCCAAATATTTTTCACATTTACATACACGGATCTTATTCCTTTTAAATAATTATTTAGAGCTTCTTCATATTGGTTTTTATAAAACAAATCATTAGCTAAATTAAAATAATCTTGCATTTTCATTATATATCACCTCTATTAATTATAAACATTTACCAACCAATAAGTAACAAAATAAAAAATGAGCTAAAATTATTCTAGCTCATTTTCTTTATTATTAATATCTATTACTTTTACAGTAGAAGGTTTTATTCCGCTATATGTTCCAGTATTATTTTGAAGAACTAAAGTATTATTATTTAAAATATTAATTACTTGATATGGAAGCAAATCTATTTTATTGTTTTTCATAATTACCCAATCACCAACCATTATAGGATCTATTTTTACATTATTGTTTTTAATTAATCTTTTCATAATTAATTACTCTTCTGTCCAAAATATAATCGCCAAATAACACTCAATGTTACATCTTCTGGAATTGTCCAATTTGAAAACGATTTATAATTAAACATTATTCCGGAATTTGGTTGGTCAGCACTAGGTCCTCCAAATAATCCCATTTCAACTAATTCTTTTCCATCATTAGAATTAGATAAATTTAAACTAGCTTTTAAAACAGCACCGCATATGTCATCAGGATAATCTAAGGAAGCATTTTTCCCTTCACTATTTATTAATCCATATCTATCTATTTTAACTCTTCTAACTTCTTTTATTAATTTATTATATCTTATATCTTCTATAGGCATTAATCCATCTTCATTTCCAACTCCTACTGCCAAATGTGTTATACCAATATTGTTTTTTGGCAATATTGCAGCGGACAATAATGCGGACGATCTATTTACTATTAAATTCTTAAAATCTTTTCTATCTATTTGCTCTCCATTTTCAATTTCATCAGTATCAAAATTATATTTACCAGTATGCATAATCATTGTTACATATCCAGATACTCCATTTGATATATTTTCAAAATTATTCACTAATAACACTCTCCTTTTAAAAGGTTATTTTCCATAATATGGTAACTAATACATCAGGTGGTAATGACCAAGCGCTAATATCTGTTTTTCTACTAAAATTGATATATTCATTTTTCTCTTCATCAATTGCACATAATTCTAATTTAGTTATTATACAATTAGTTGGTAAATTATCGGTAGTTGCACAAAATGCTACCCCCTTAATTAAATAAATGCTATTTATAGATTCTATTAATCCAGATAAAGTTTCACATTTAAACCCATCATAATCTATAGCATATGGTTCATCTGAAAGACTATTATTAAATTTAACTATCAACGGTGAATTAATACTTTCTTCTACACTATCCTCATCATCTCTATAATATATTTTTATATGATCCATATAAACTTTTTTATTTGCCATTCTGCTTGCTATAATTTTTGATGAACCTGATAATATTTCATTATGATCCCCTAAAATATTTATAATTTCACCATCAACAATATTATTAGTATTACTATCAAATTTACCATTTTTATGAAAAATTAAACTAACATTACCTATTGGTTTATTTGTATATTCATTAATCAATTTATTCACTCCTTTTTAAAAAATTATTTTCCAAGTTATTTTAATTCTTTTATTCATACATTGTATTGGAGCAATTGATTTATAATTAAACAAAATCTTATTATTCTCATCTACAAAAGCTAAACCAAATTCAGTTATATCTCTAATAATAACAGGTTTTTCAGTTATTACTTCTAATGATAATGCCATTTGTCCTTCAATACTTCCTTGATTTTGTCCTTCAGAATTTATTTCTGAGGCATTAATAATATCTGCTTTATTAATTTTTATAGCTATTTGATATATTTCATGTATTAAATTTGTTCTTAATTTTGTTTCAGTTTCTTCAAAACCATCACCGATTAATAAACGATTTATATGATATTTATTAAGCATAGATAATGCTATTATAGTTGAAGAATTTATAACTATTTCATTTTTACCTTCATAATGATATTCAGATTCATTACTTATTGGATCAATTAAATCTAATTCAAAGTATCCTTTTGGTTTATTCATATTTTCTCCTTTAACTATTCATAATTAACATTTTTATTCTATCTATCGAATTACCCTTATGAAATTCTAATGCTTTACCAACAATTGTTCCGGGAAAAGAAAAAGCATTTTTTTTCATTGCCACCCCTGGAACACTAGAAGATACTAATAAATCTCCAGGCTCTATATCACCAATAACTTTAACATTTACTCTTCCCGCCAATCCAACTGGAACAAAATTTTCCTCATCATTAGATTTACCAGTACCTCCAAGTAAATGACCAAATGTATCTGAATAAACACCCACAACTCTTTTAGAATTTTCAGAAGATGATTTTACATATTTTCCATTATCATTAATTTCTAATACATCTCCAGGTTCTAAATCATTTGAACCTTTTTCAAAATATTCAGCATAGTCATTATATACCGCATTAAATACTTTAGTCGCATAAAAATAACCGTCATAACTTAATTTTTCTACTCCAGTTGGTATAAATTCATCATCATTATTGTTATTATAATAAGTAAATTTTTCATCACAATTAGAAATTATATTATCAACTGTAATCCATTTTCCAGTTTCATTAATGTCTAATTCATTATCAATATTTGATTCAGTTCCATCTGCATTATATGTTTGAAATCTTAATAAATCGTGGTTTTTAGCATTATCAATATCAAATTCATATATTCCCAATTCACTTAATGTAGTTGCTTTGTCACCACTAGTTATAACCCCTTTATCGTTTACGGTAAATTTATTATAAAAATCTTTTGGTGTTTTAGTTTCATTTAATTGTTCACCATTAGTTGGTGTAACACCATCTTGTAATTTCAAATTAACATTTAATGTATATTGTCCATTTCCATTAAAAGGTTCTGGTGTTTCTGCTGATTCATTAAATTCAATACCACTGTTACTATCTGTTCTCAATGTAAATCCTGGATCTAATTCTGTTGCTGTTTTAGCGCGTTCTATTGTTCCTTTTATAATTTTATTACCATCTTCATCCTCTTTCCAAGTAACTATCTCATGAATATTATCCCCGATTTTAACATAATCATTTATATCATTATTCCATAAATAATCTGCCAATATTCCATGATTACCAAATGTTTCATCATCTGAATCACAAAAGTTTGTACGCCCATTCCAACCAATTTTTGTTGTAAAATTATTTTCTTCATATTCAACACGACCAAATTTGATTGTTGGTTGATTTATATATCTCGCTGAATTTATTTCTTCAACAATATTATTTTTAATTTTTGAATATATTATACCATTTTCATCTTTGATTCTCAAAAAATAAACATACCCTGTTGGTGATTGACGCAGTATATTCCCTTCTATATTACCAGTTGGTATCTTAATTTTATACAATAAATCTTCTTCGCTTTTAACAAGACCTAATTCAATATTAGCTCTTGGTTCAATAATCACTTCGGTTCTTCTTGATTTTACAGCGTTTCCAATTCTAGCATCAGTAACAGGAAATTCACCAAAAGATATATATAAATAATTAAGCTCTTCATTATCATTTGATAAAATACTTATATTTTTTGTTATTTTTATTACATACCCATCAACATTAATATATGTTCCTTCTGGTATCTCTGATATTATTTCATCGTTTGGATTTGCAACTGCTGGAATTGCACCTGAATTATTATTATCATTATTAGAATGAATTTTATTTATTATCCCACTAGTTCTTGTTGATCTATTAATTAATGCTGATCTATTCATATTAATAGATTGTAACTCATTTAAATCATCTTCTATAACATAACCAGCGGATCCAAATTTAATTGATTGAGAATTTTCGTTTTTATCTTCAGTAAATGTTCCACTGGCTTTTCTATCAAATACAGGATTAAATGCCATTAAAATCACTCCTTTTTAGTCTATTATTTCAATTTTAAATTCTTTTTCAGCAATTCTTGATATGATCCCAAGAGGATATTTATTATAACATACTCTTTTAACATCATTGTCCAATTCTGTTAAATCATTAAAAATCCCTGCAGTTCCAACTTTACCTATATACATATCTGGTTCATTCTCATTTGATATTGTTAAAGAACCATATTTAATTATATCTTCATTTAATAATGAATCAAATATGAATTGGTGTTCTTCATGCGTTATTGATTTTGCATTTTCAACACTAAATTCGCCAAATGTTATAAATGAATATGGAATAATATTGTAATTTTTCTCAAATATTTCATATAAATATTCTAATTCATATTCATCCATTGTGTCAAAACTTTTATTATTGCCAAATTCATCAAATCTGTTTTCATTATACCATTCTCTATAATTTTCTTCTCTAGAATAAGCTACTAATAAAATGGCTAGCGTATGAGCAGGTTTTAATATTTTTATTATATATCTTACATCTTCATTTATTAACTTAGAGCTTAGTTCTTGATCTTCATCTATATTTTCAATTTCTACATAAAATGTAAACATTGCCATAATTTTTGATAAATTTGAATCTTGAGCACTTTGTTCTGTATATGCTTCCACCACATTTATATTTGCGATTTTTTTACCGCCATTTAATTCGTAATCATAATTAATAAATAGATTTATAGCATCTTGTATAGATTCTAATGTTGGACCTTCTAATAGTGACTTTATAATACCATTTACAAAAGCTTTATATTTTTTACTATCCCAATCATTTTCATGATTTAATTTAGCTAATATACCAAAATTTTTATATATTGAATCATCTTTAACAGATACTAAATATGCATTATCTCTAGTTATAGCCATATTGGCCTCTGCGTCAGCAAAATCAAAATTTATAGCCCTTAATAATTTATATAAATTTGTAATTTCTGAAGTTGTATTATATGTATTTGGTAAACTATCCAATAATCCATGTATATGATTATCTTCAAATAATCTTTTATCTAATAAAATATTATTTAATTCATTATGATTTAATAAAGTTTTATTAGTTTTTTGTTTTATTAATATAAAATTATATTTTTTATTTACATATGAATACTTATTAATTATTTTAACTTGTTCACCATTTGTTAATATTAAATATTCGTTTGGATTTGGAAATATAACTATTTCTTTATCGGATTCACCAACAAGCCATATAACAGTGATTATATCATCATTTTCTTCATCTGATAATGATATGCTATCAACTTCATTATCATCATAAACTCTATTTGGTGAGGTTGGTATCACGTAACCATTTAATCCTTCAAACACATATTTATATTTATTTAATAATTCCGTCTCATATGATAATTTTTTTTCAATAAATTTTATTATTGGAGTTATATTATTATTTGCAAATTGTAAACACAATTTAATTTCTTCAAAAACTGATTCTTCATTAATATTTGTGTTATCGTAATTATATAATACAAAAATATTTTTATCTTTAAATTTGCGTTTTAACTCAGTCATAAATTGAATAAAATCATTAAATTTAAAATTTTTACTTATATTGTAATCAAAAATATAATTATTAAAAATATTTAATATTTTTGTTGTATTCCAATCAGTATATTTTTCGTTTTTAATGGAAAATAAATCGCATATTAATTTAATACCATTTGAACTAGCCATGCTTTTAATACTTGAAACAATATCTATATATTGTTTTTCATTAAGATTATCTGGAGCTATATATAAATAATCAATCCAACCAAATTGACTACAAGACAATATATTTTTAATACTTTCTTGAGGTAATAATATATTACCTTTTTCCAAAGATATTGTTACTTTTACAATTGAAGAAATTTTAGATTTAAAAACCATATGACAATATTGATAATAAGTTGCTATTTTAAATATTTCACCAATTTGTTCAAAAATTTCTTTTCTATCATTTCCAATTTTACCATCAGTAATCATACTATCTATAACTGTATTAATATTATCACCGACACTATCAATACTATTGTTATTTAAATCTGATAATCTAGACGTAAATAAATCAATTTTATTTTTATTACTTAATTCTTCCATTAATTTTAAATCTAATTTAATTTCATCATATATATGATTTATTCCATGATTTTTTAAAGTATTAAAATCAGCTAATATGATTTCTTTATTAATAATATTTTTATTATTAAAATTGTTGGTTATACTTCCAATATTCACTTGAAATTAGCACCTCCAAATAATTATATATTATTCATTACTATAAGTATTATTCATAACTATTTTTACTAAATTTATATATTGATTGGCATTACATTTTACATAATGAACCAATTCTTTATTTGAGCCAGTAGTAAATCCAACAGAATTTATATCAATAGTTATAATTTCATTAATATTTTTTAATAAAAATAATATATCAGTAATATCTAGTGTTGAACCTAATCTCATATTAGAATTTATAAAATTGTGTATTATAGAAGATACATTACTCTCTAATTGAATTAAATTACAAGATGGATTACATTTAGTATTTAAATATAATACAATATCGATAGGCTGAGCGGATTTAATTAAAACATCAGCTGTTAATATCTTATTTTGTTCTATATTGTTTTGAAGTTGAGTTAGTCCATTATTATAATAATATGTTATAGTTAATTTTTCACCAATTTGTGGAACATTATAACCATCAAATAATAAATATCCTTTTTCTTTAATTGACCCTACATAATATAATCCTTTATTAGTTGATTCCATATTATAACTAACCCTATTATTAGGATCAACAGTGCTATACATTATGGGTTCATCATTTCCCATTAAACTTCTTGAACCAACAACATTTTTAATATTTATTACAGGTAATTTATCAAATAATAACGATGTATTAATTTTTACGGTTCCATTATCTTCAACATTCGTAACAGTGCATTCTACTGTATGTAATGATTCAGTATTTGTTCTAACATATATATCAACACACCCACCAGGTTTACATTCAGTTATTATCCCATCATCAACAACTAATATTTTATCTCTTAACATATCGGGATCTCCAGCACCAATAACTACAGCATCTATAACTTGTGGTTGTTTTAATACATAAGATAAATATCCATTTTTAGTACCTATATTATTGCCAGATATAGCTAATCCAACTCTCAATGCTAAACTAGCATCAGACTCTTCATTAGATCCATTTTGAAACGATTCTAAATTAGTAACCATTTGAATACCATTCATAGATATATTCAAAAGAGTAACTATTTGACTTGGTCCAACATTATATTCTTCACCAACAACCGCAGATCTACAAGCTATATCTTTATATTGATAACCTGATGAATCTCTAGGAAGAGATTTTATCGTTGAACCAGGAATAATTACGGATTCGTTAGTTACAAATCGAAGAGATGGATTATTCGTATCTCCATATGTCGCTAATTGTGTTCCAGCTGGTATATATATATCTGGAAAACTAAAATCATATTTATAATTAGCTATTTGAGTATTAGCTAAATAAAATCTAACAGTCCCATATGAATAAGAACCACTTTTTCTATATATAAAATAGTTTGCCGCTAATTTATCTAAAGCTTCACCAGTAGCTGTTAATATTGATTGAGACATATCAACTTCCTTAATAGTTCCATATAATTTAGATATTTCTTTAGCAACTGGATTAATAATAGCGTCTCTTAAAAATGTACCTTCTTTTATATCTATATCTGGAGAAGTAGTTCTTATATTGTTTATCATATTCAATATAATTTCGTTTAAAGATTTTATATCTATCATATTTATTCTCTCCTTTATAATTATTTATTTTAAAAATAAAATTCAACCAATTTCTTATGATAAAATTTATTTTTTTTAAATTTAATTAAATTATAAATTTTAAAAGTAATTAATTTAACATTAAATAAAATATCAATGAATATTTTTTAATATAAGGTTTTTTACCATCTATATGTCCCTTAGATTAATTTTTATATAATAGATGTAAGTTTTTATTATTATAGTTTATAATTAAATCTAGATGGTTCTAACAAATATTGGAATAATAAAAATTCTAAATGTTAGTTTGCTTTGATAAATTAACATTTAATTCTAATTTAATTATATAATTTAATTATATTATAATTTATTAATATATTTATATATATTATGCTCTATATACATTTTTTTAAAAAAATTAACATACTATATTCTTAAAAATCAAACCTCTAGAACACCTGGAATTATTGGGTTGCAACAAAATTATAAAAAAATTAAATGATTTTAAATATATTTTTAATCAATAAATTTAACTTAATAAATTAATATTCAAAAACATGTGTTATATCAATATTATATTTTTCTATTTCCACTTTTATTAAAATTATATAAATAAAAATCTCAACAAAAGAACCCATTAATTCTAATGATTTGATGTTATTTTTTAATAAAAAAATGGAAATAGAAAAAATTTAATAGTGGAAATAGAAAAATATAATATTGATACAATACAATACGAATAAAAAAAAAAAAAATAAACAAAGGTATCTTTGTTTATTTTTAAAATTTTAAATTGTTAAACTTTGACTAAACATAACTCCGGATGCATTTGTAAATTTAATTGATATTTGATATTTGGTAGGTTCAATTTGATATACATTTATTTCATTTATTTCTTCCAATAATTCTGCATCGGTTGCATTTTTAAATAATACTTTATTATTTAATTGAATTCCTCTTAAATATTGAAGGGCATCATATATCATTACTTGAATGCGTTGAACCATTACATCGGTGTTTTTTCTACCAAATCCAACATTATAAATATTATTTCCATAATTTGGATGAAATAAATTTCCACCTTTAATATCATTCAATATTTTCAATATTTCTTGTTGAAGTTTTATTTCGTTATTACAAGTAATTATCCTTCCACGTTGATCATAAGCTATATCATAATAAAATCCTTTCCCTTTGCACAGAGGGCACTCTAATGGTGAATATTCTGCTCTATTAATTTTATGGTTACAAGCATTAAATATCATCATATCTTTACTCATGATTATCACCTTTTATTATTTTTTCTAATTTTTCAATTCTTTCTTCTAATTCCTTTATTTTAATATCTTTTTCATTTTCATTTCTTACAGAACTTTTAACAGAACTTTTAATGAGTGAACTAGTCGTACCACTATAAGCACTAGCACAAGCTTGTTCAATTAAATCTCGTATTTCAATTCCTCCAATATATAAATTATTAGTATAAGTGGAATCACTAACTCTTAAATCCCTATTAATAGAAACGTTGTATGGATTAACTGTTAATTTTGTACTACCGGTTGACATTGATAACGATGAAGAATCTATTTTAAAAATTGCAGATCCATTAATTTTGGCTGTTATGCTATTTGCAGTTTCAACTATTCTTGCCGTTGAACTTCTAGATGAACATGATATAGTTACATCATTGGCTGTAATTATCTCTTCTCCCTTATTTCCATTTTTATCGGTAGTTCTACTGTTTAAACCGGTTGGTGTCATTTCAAATAAACTTTTGTCAATATCTTCTATATTTTCTACAGTCATTAGCATATTTTTCTTAAAACAATCAAATCTTTGCCACATTTCTATACTTTTATCATATTTTTCTTTTTTGTTTGGATCATCTAAGTCTGTTGTATCTTTTATACACCATACATGAGTATCTAATTTATCGCTAAATCTCCAATGTGTATAATTATTCCCATATCCCTTAATTATGGTTTCACCTGGTTTTAAATATGGTCTTGACACTCTATAACCGTTTTGATCTTGTAAATATCCTAATATAATAACTTTATTGTTTCTAGTTTGACCACAGACAACTATTGATCCTACTGGTGGCAAACTTTTAACTCCAGCCCAATTAGAATCATTATTCCATATAAATGCATGAGTTAAATCTACTATTTCTCTAGCCGAAGCCTTATTATGATTATAACAATGTAAAGTCCTTTTTTCTGGATCTTTACAATCCTTACTTGGATCATATTTCCAATCTTCAGTAAATCCAGGAGAAGGATATTCATACTCTTCTGTTCTTATAAATCCCCCACTATATCCTATCCATTGAATAGATACTTTCCCACTAATCATATTTATTACTCTATCAGTGTCTAATGGATCTATTCTTCCGCCACTACGATCAATTAAATAATTATCTATTTTTCCTATTCTTATTCTAACTTCATCAAATTTATTTGTAAATTTATTAGCTGGCTCTTTATTCATTGAAGATATTGTATGTTTGTATTGGTTTAAAGCTTTTCTTTGTTCTAAAACATCAGTGTTTATAGAAAAATTATTATCATCTTTATTAGTCATATATATCATTTCCCTTCTAATATTTTTAAATAAAAAATAAAATAAAATGGCGATTTAATGTTAAAATCACCATTTTATATAATTAAACCACTCTTCTAGCTGTTAAGTAACAATTTGCATAATATGAACTTGATAATGTGGAATACTTAACAACATCACCTGGTTGGGGAGCATGTATAAACGTATCACCACTAACAAACATACCTACGTGTGAACAATATTCTCCTTCGCAATTAAAAAATACCAAATCACCTGGTTGTAAATTGCTTTTGCTTACTGATGTTCCACATTCTACTTGATCCCATGTTGTCCTAGGAAGGCTAACACCCAACTTAGAATAAACATACATAACTAAACCCGAACAGTCAAATCCAGAAGGCGACGTTCCACCCCAAACATATGGAACACCTAAATATGTTTTTGCTAACTCAGCAGCTTCAGAACCAAGTCCGCCACCAGTTTGTCCTGGATTACTAGGATTTGAATCTCCACCATCATTATAAACTATTTGACTATAAAAACTTTTTGCATAGCTTATTCTTGCGGCATCATTTGCTTCCCATTCTGCACAACGTTCAAAACATTTTCTAAACATTACAACTGCTGTATCTATATTAGTTAAAGATTTAAAACCAAGATATCCTCCACAATTTTGACTAAGTAAACTAGAAGTTGTTGGATCTGCTCCTCTTAATTCTTCAATCACCCATCCCGCTTGCACAGCTGGATCTTCCCAACTTCCACCATTTTCAAAGTGTTTATTCATAGCCATACAGCATCTCATCCAGTTAATTCCCACATGGTCATTTTCTTTCCAAGTGATTCCCTGAGCTTTTGCTTTAGCCATAAAGTCATTTCTTTCCTT
>JAEIGA010006521.1_pt1 | contig 17771 bp, 10 predicted proteins | sample 9270691 | NCBI WGS metagenome assembly JAEIGA01 (sample SAMN17057246, study PRJNA624740) | gut metagenome | biome: biome; isolation source: fecal sample | host: Bos grunniens | place: China: Xizang | collected 2019 | reverse complement strand
CATATCGACGAATTTCAGGAGCGGTCCAATATGGTTCATCACCACTGTGCAAACCATGAGGAATGCCTTCGTAACTGGGTTCACCGTCGATAACAGGTTTGGCAGGCGTCAAAGCATAAGCCTTTTCCACATAGCGCCAGTTGTCTTCTTCGGTATCCTGTTCGATGGGATAACCTTCCATTTGTCCGCCATTTTGTCCATAACGACGATGTCCCGACTGGAACATATGGAAATCGAGCCATGCTGCATCGTGGAACCAATTGGCCGAAGAAGTTCTGCCCACGGGATGATAAGTCATCAGGTGATTCTTGTCGTATTTCTTGATGGTTTCAGCCATAGCGTGCCAAACATCCATATTAGCTTCGGGATTAACGTCGCCACCAATCATCCAGATAATATTGGGTCGGTCGGCATAACGTTTGGCCAAAAACTCGGCATACTTTTTAGCTTCTTCCACATTCATATGACCGTTCTTCACGGTTTCAGAACCCCAGGTGCACACGATGGCCACATACATACCACGCTTGGCTGCGGCATCAATCACATAATCCACGTGATTCCAATAACCATAATAACCCGGACGATCTATTTTCTTGAAATCGTAACCAAAAGGCGTTGCACATTCTCCGTACACATTATACTGAGGATAACTATGGAAAATGGATACTTGAATAACGTTATATCCTTTTTTATCACGATCTCTCAGATAGAAATCTACTTCTTCGCGCAACAGACGCGAGGTCAACAACCAGGCCGTTTCTCCCAACCAGAAGAAAGGCTCACCATCTTCGTGTACCAAGTAGCGACCATTTTCACTCACTTGTAATTTTCCGTGATCCCATGGCTTGGCTCTCTCTGCCGAAAAAGCCGTCAGGGCAATGAGCGACGCAAGCGCTCCTAATAAAATCTTTTTCATTTAAGTTAGTATTTATTGTCCGTAAGTATGAAACATTCTGTATAGGTTCTCGATGCCTTTCAAAGCATTATCGGGCAAATTTTCGCCATTCTCGCCCCAAATTTTCAGCAATTTAGCATCCTCTTCCACGCAGGAAGATTCGTCGAAAAGACCTTCTGCAGTTTTCAGATGAGCACATTTCAGTTGCCAATGTTTGGCCATAAAAGCATAAGCCGCCTGACGCTTGGATGGGCCATAATCGTGACCTTCCTTGGGGAAATGCGCATTTTCCACCTGATCGTTCGCACCATAAAAGGCATAAGTTCTCTGAATGAAAGGAAACTCCAGCCAAGGCACATCTTTGGTCCAGTCTTTACCGTCGGAAACAATCAACATGGGACGAGGCGCGCACATAGCTGCAATTTCAGCATTGTTGGTACCATTGGCACTCAAGTGAATAGGATTACCGCTTTCGCAAGGACAACCTCCCACAAAATACGAAGAAGTCATCACCACCGGAATACTGAGCGTAATGCGATCGTCGATAGCGGTAATGAACATGGTCTGACTGCCGCCTCCGCTGCCGCCGGTAATACCCACACGCGTGGTATCGGCTTCACGCAGCGAACACAGATAATCCAAGAGACGAATGGCGTTCAAACTCTGAATAGTATGTGCCATAGCCGTACGATGCGCACGCGGTTCGAATTGCAACAATTGTTCATCCCAAGAGAAAAGATCGTAACTAACCGCGATACAACCCATTTTGGCCTGCATAGCACAACGCACCTGATGATCGTAACGATAACGACCTTTGCCGAAATGACCATTGGGGTTCAGCACGATAGGACAAGATCCTTTCTTGTATTTTACCGGATGATACATGCTGCCCGTGCAATAAACGCCCGGCAAGATTTCCAAGGCAAAATTCTGCACATAATAATCGCCATAGATACGCTTTTTGCTGAGGATGGGCTTGCTTGCCGGCGCAGCCGGCAAGCCGTTCAGTCCGGCATTTTCACGTAATTCCGTCTGCAAAACAGCGCGACGAGCCTCCCAAGAAGCCTTGTCGGTATAAACAGTTTGCAAATAATTCAGAATATCTTCACCATCTTCGGGCAAACGACGCGCATATTCAAAAGGCTTGATTTCGTACACAGCTTCTTTTTGCTTGACAAACTTCAAATCGAGCGGTTTGAGTACGTTGTCCAAAGTTTCTTCCACACTCCAGGGACGATAACGATATTCCGCATATTTCAGCATAACACCGTTCACATCGTTTTTGGAATAGCGCAACTTCACCGAAAACTGCTCTTCGATATCCTTCAACACCTCCACCAATGGCTTGGCAAACTTGGTATCTGAAGTAGGACGCTGCAGCTGCAAGTCGCGCTTGGCCAGGGTATCGGCATGCCATAATTCCCACGAAGACTGGGCCCAAGCCGAGAAGCTCGTGCAAATAGTCAGACAAATTAACAGACTGAGGCTCTTCGATTTCATCTTATTTCAAAAGAATTAAAGCATTTCTTTTCTGCATCACTTCAGGAGCCACCATCAATTTCGTACCCATACGATCGAGGTAATTGCCTTGCAAAACAACCTTTTCAGTTTCAGCACCTCTCAGTTCGAGGAAAGCAGCGCTTCCTGCCATGGGGAAACAATTGGTAATGAACACATTCTTAGCATTTTCCATACGGATAACAGGCACTTCGGCATTCACTTCCATGGTGCGAACATTGTCGAAATACAATTCTTCCGAGTTGCGTACATCCAATACCGGACCCTTATCTGAATTCACGATAAAGTCGCTGATGGTGACGTTCTTGGCTTCCTGAATAAAGAAACCGGTTTCAGCCTGAATGTTTACATTATTGATAGAGATATCGCTCACGGGCATTTCAGGAATACCGCGGATACCACCGGCAGCCTTCACTTCGGTACCTGTCATATTGGAAATGTGGATGTTGCGGAAAATGGGCGTACGTTCGCTCACCGGTTCCTGAGGCACATTCGAATAGAAAAGATTGAAGATGATAGCTTCTTTCTGGATGTTCTTCATCACGATGTTATCCACGCGAATTTCTTCGACGATACCGCCACGACCACGGGTAGATTTCAGACGGATACCACGGTCGGTGCCATCAAATACACAGTTGCTGATGGTAATTTTACGCACATCACCCGACATTTCGCTACCGATAACCACGCCACCATGACCACTCAACATGGTGCAATTGGTGATGGTAATATTTTCGCAAGGAACACCGTATTGACGACCCTGCAAATCACGACCCGACTTGATGGTGATACAGTCGTCGCCTACGCTGATGTGACAATTGGAGATATGCACATTCTTGCATGAAGAAGGATTGATACCGTCGGTATTGGGCGATTCGGGATTGTAGATGGTCAAATCCTTGATGTTCAAGTTTTCGCAGAATTCAGGATTCACTGTCCAGAAAGGAGAGTTCTGTATATGCAAACCTTCAATAAGAATGTTCTTACAACGATAGAACTGAATGAAAGGAGGACGGAAAAATTCGCGGGCCAAGGTTCTCTTCCAATCTGATTGTTCTTCGAGTTTCAAATCGGGATTGGCTTCTACCCAAGCTTGTTGATATTTATTGCGTTTCTTTTCGCCGGCCTTCACATTGCCTTCGTTGCGCCAAGCTTCGTTCCACCATTCACGACCATTACCTTCGAGCGTACCACGACCCTTGATAGCAATGTTTTCGGCATCGTAAGCGGCAATAAGCGGATGGAAACTATTCATTACCACGCCTTCATAACGCATTTCCACATAAGGCATATAATGATCGAAGTTATCTGAAAAACAAAGACTTGCACCCGCTTCCACTTCGATGGTGGTATTGCTTTTCATCGTGATAGGACCTGTCAGATAATCACCGGCAGGAAAATAAAGCGTACCGCCACCACAAGCTTCCAAAGTATCCATAGCTTGTGCGATGATGTCGGTATTCAAAAATACACTGTCGTTCTTGGCACCGAAGTCCAACATGTTGATAAAACGGGCTTGCGCCACATTCAGGCTCAGAGCGAGCAACAATAAAGCGAAAATTCTTTTCATATCTATTCTTTGTAAATTATTCAAAATCAGGCCAAGTATAACTTCCTGGCTTCAAAGTGATATAGCAATAAGGTTCGGTATTGAGTTTCAGTTGTACCACACCCGGCGTCCATTCTCTGACAGGTGTAAAACTGTTCCAACCCAAACGCTGCAAAAGGCTGTAAGCCGTCGCACCACCTTCGATGAGCAGATGCGAGGGATTGATTTTTTGCAAAAGCATGAACATAGATTCCGTCATGCGATAACGAAGATGCTCGGCACAAGAATCAAACTTCACCGGCTTGGGACCGAAACGCACCAACAGACGTTGCGAAATTTCCCAAGTGGTGGCACAAGCTTCCACAAAAGCCTGGATGTCGCTTTCGGTCACCTTATCTTCTTGCAACATCGAGGCAGGAAGATTCATCAAGGGCATACCTTCGGCAGCCAGTCGTTCAGAGCCTTGCATGCTGTTCAAGTGGGCACTACCACAAATCATCAGACAATCTTGCAAAGCAATGGTGGTCTGTTTCTGTTCGTCATTGGGAAAAGCTTTCACCACACCTTTTTCAATCTGTTCTTCCAGATATTCACGCCAAAAATCGGCACTACCACCGGCCAAAACATCTTCGCGACACATGCGCACGCTAGCACGCAAATCTTCGGTAGTGGCAGCATCGGGCACTTGGTAAGGAATGGGCGCAGAGGCAATCACATTGCGCGATTCTATAATACTATGCACCTGCGAACTTTTTACCGGAAATTCAGGGTCGTTGGCAAAAGCTGTATCGGCCAACAATTTATCTTCCACATAATACAGGCCATCCTTGATGGAGCGACACGTAGCGGTATTGGCCGGCTGAATCAATAACTCTTTTTTGTCGAAAACAGCCGCGATGGTGCGCATTTCCAAAAGCACCCAGCCGCGCAAAGCCGAATCGATTTTCTTCACCACATGCGTCACGCCGGCAGCTTTCAGATTTTCAGCTAAAATACGCGAAATTTTCACCGCACCTTCGGCCGTGAACGAACGCGTATCTTCGGCAATCACCAAGACATCGGTATCGACTTCTTCTATGGTTTCGACGTCGGGAATATCGGTAAGAAAGCTCACAGAAACACCTCTGCGCAAGCAAATACCGGCCACCTCGGCCGCACCTGTAAAATCGTCTGCAATAATGCTAATCATACTTATTTGTTTTGAGCCATTTTCAATGCATAATCGATAGAAATCAGCATAGCATCTTCGCAAGCGATACCCTGACCGGCAATTTCGAAAGCGGTACCATGATCTACCGAAGTGCGGATAATAGGCAATCCAAGCGTAATATTCACACCCTTCACGCTATCCATTTTCTGTTTTTCGTTGTTCCATTTGAAACCAACCAACTTGAAGGGAATATGACCTTGATCGTGATACATTGCCACGCAGCCATCAAATTTACCCTGTACAGCTTTGGCGAAAATAGTATCCGGGGGCACGGGACCTTCCACGTCATAACCTTGAGCCTTAGCTTCTTGAATAGCCGGAATAATTTCTTCGATTTCTTCCTGACCAAACAGACCATTTTCTCCACTATGAGGATTCAAACCGGCCACGGCCAAATGGGGCTTTTCAATACCAAACTGACGACAAGCATTGTGCAGCAAAGTAATCACATTGAGCACGCGTTCTTTCTTGGCACGATCGCAAGCTTCACGCAAAGAAACGTGCGTACTGACATGAATCACGCGCAAAGCGTCATCGGCCAAAAGCATGGCATAATTGTGCGTTCCGGTGAAATGAGCGTAGATTTCGGTATGACCCGAAAAGTTGAAACCGGCCATGTGGATAGCTTCCTTGTTGATGGGAGCCGTCACCGTAGCATCGATTTCGCCTTTCATCGCCAGGTCGATATTGCAACGCACGGCTTCGAAAGCAGCACGACCGCACATAGCCGACACCTGACCATATTGCATTTGGCTCATATCCACATTATCCAAATCGTACACATCAATACAGCCCTGTTCAAATTTCGCTTCCGATACCGCTTTGATGGCACGTACCTGCATATCCAAACCCAGGAATTCAATGGCAGCGCGCATCACTTTGACATCGCCCACCACCATGGGACGACATTTTTCGTAAACAGAAGCATACTGCAAAGCTTTGACGGTGATTTCAGGACCGATACCGGCGGGATCACCCATACTTATACTAACGATAGGTTTCATATCCATTAATAAATATTTTCGTAAATAGTGATAACATCTTCTCGGGTAATTTCTCGAGGATTATTGCAAAGCAAACGTGTCACATTCATCGCCATATCGGCCATTTCGGGAATATCTTCCTTCTTGATACCGATTTCGGACAAATGCTGCGGAATACCACATTGGGCAGAAAGTTGCTGGATATACTCAATAACGGCATCCGCATTCTGCTGATTGTCATAGCGATAAGGCAAACCAATTTCCTTGGCCATCGCACCGAAGCGAGCCAGACAAGCCGGCTTGTTGAAGCGCAAAACTTCGGGCAAAAGAAGCGCATTGGCCAAACCATGCGACATGTGGTATTTTCCGGCCAAACCATAAGAAAGCGCATGAACGCCGCAAGTATTCACCGGGCCCAGACAAAGACCGCCCATCATGGAGGCCATGGCCAAGGCTTCGCGAGCCGGTTTGTTGCGACCATCACGACAAGCTTTCAGCAAATTCTTGCAAACCAATCCAATACCACGCAAGGCATAAGTATCCACAAAAGGATGAGCATTTTTGTTGATAAAGGCTTCCACGCAATGACAGAGGGCATCCATACCGGTTTCTGCGGTAATCTTGGCGGGCAAACTCAAAGTGAACATCGGATCGATCAAGGTGCAATCGGGCAAAAGATACGGACTGATGATACCTTTCTTTTCGCCATCGTTGGAATCGAGCAGAATGGCGTTGGGAGAAACTTCGCTACCGGTACCGGCCGTAGTGGGCGCACAATAGAGCGCAATGCTCCTCTTATCGAGCATTCCTTTACCGAAACATTTGGAAATGGGCGTCTTACGATCGCAAAGAGCCGCCAGCAATTTAGCCACATCCAACACACTGCCTCCTCCGACGCCCAAAATAAGATCGGGACGGAAACTAGCAGCTTCCTTGCGAAGCACATCAAAATATTCCGTGGTGGGTTCACCGGGCAATGTATAATCTATTTTCTTCAATTTCAATCCTTTATCGGCAGCCAATTGCAAAGATGCTTCCAGCATGGGCCAAATAGGACCCACCGACAATACCACCACTTTTTTGATGGAAGATTGCAAAGCTTCGTCTACCCAAGATTGAAAGCAATCGCTACCGATTAACACCTTTTTCGGTGCCATTATTTCTACCTGATTCATTACTTCAATTCTTTAGTATTGTAATCGTAAATAGTCAAACCCTTGTCCAACTTGGGAGCCGGGAAGAACAAACTGGCAACATAACCAACCACCAACACGATAAGGTGGCTATACACACCCAACATATAACGATGATGCGGGAAATTCCAGTTGCCCAAATCGAGAATCAGACGCTTGGCGACATCCACTTCGATGCTGGTCGTGGTCAGAACGGCATAAGCGGTAAAGAGCACGCAGACAATCAAACCGATGTACAAACCTTGCTTATTGGCACGCTTGCTAAACAATCCCAGAAGGAAAATACCCACGATACCGGCCGAGAAGATAGCATACAAATCGAAGATAACACCCAGTACACCTTCACCTTCCCAAGCATAGTACAACATCGCTACACCTACGGTTGCCAATCCGGAAACAGCCACCATGGCACGACCCATCGTCAGACGTTGTTTATCGGTACAATTGGGTTTGAAACGTTGGTAATAATCTTCCACGATAATGGCCGACAAGCAGTTCATATCAGAGTCGAGACTGGAAATAGCAGCAGCCACCAAAGCAGCAATCACGATACCGGCAATACCGACAGGCAATTGGGTAACGATGAAGTGCGGGAACACTTGGTCGGAGTTCAAACCGGCAGGAAGTGTAGCTTCGCCCGAGTTGTAGAAGAAGAACAACAAAGTACCGATCAACATAAACATAGCCCAAATAGGCACACTCAGACCCACACCGATGTAAGCAGCTTTCTTAGCTTCTTTGTCGGATTTTGCGGTAAGATAACGTTGAACGATGGTCTGGTCGGTACCATATTTCTGCAAAGCATAGAAAGCACCATTGATAACCATTACCCAGAATGTCAATTCTGCAAAGCTGAAATTATACGGACCGAAATCGATCTTCTTCATAGCGATGGCATCGTGGAAAATCTGTCCGGGACCTGCTTCGGGAGCCACCAAAAGCACAATAACACAGATAACACCACCCAAAATCAGCAAGAGACCTTGGATAACGTCCATCCAGATAACACCTTCCATACCGCCCACATAAGTAACGGCCACGATAAGAATACCCAATACCACGATAATCCAAAGCGCATCGATACCGGTCATACTATACACCGCCAAAGCAATAAGATACAACACGGTACCCATCTTCGAGAAGTGCGTCAGGATGAAGGCCAAAGAAGAATAAACACGAGCTGCCAAACCGAAACGACGTTCGAAATATTCGTAAGTACTCAAACGAATCATTTTACGGAAAAGCGGCACGATAGCCCAAATAAGGAAAATCAGCACCACAGGCACCATCAAACCTTGTACCAAAAGTATCCAGTTGCCTTTGTAAGCAGCAGAGGGATAAGACAAGAAAGTCACGCTACTGATAAGCGTGGCAAAAATAGACAGACCGATGGCCCAAGAAGGAATTTTGTTGCTACCGGAAAAATAAGCATCCGAACTATTGTTCTTGCGAGAGGCATAAATGCCGACACCCAATGTAAACACCAGGGTGAGAAGAACAATGATAATATCTACCCAATGGATGGAAGTCATAATGATAAAGCTTTAAATTGTTCTATAATACGTTGATTTTCTTCTGATGAGAGTTCCGTCAAAGGTGGCATCATGGTGCTTGAGCAAAGACCTGCATCCTGCATCAATACTTTCAAGGCTGCCAAAGATTCACCCAAGGTTCTACCCTTTTGATACACCACTGCTACCAAATCGGTAAGTGCCTGATAATAATCGGTCTTTTCGAAATCACCGGCCAAATAAGCTTGGTAAAGTTTGCCATACAACTCGGGAACAATGTTACCCGTACTGGGAACGATACCATCTGCACCCAATTTCAAGCTATTGGCACCTTGTGCGCCCCAACCACAGAAGAAAGAGAAATCTTCACGGTTCTGGAAAAGTTCGATGCTCTTTTTCATCTTTTCTTCGTCGCGTTCCGAATCTTTCAAACCGGCCATATTTTCGTGATGACTCAAAGCTTCCACCACATCGAGAGGAATGGACATCTGCGTGGTTGCCTTGATGTTATACATGAACACCGGTGCCTTGGCTTCGTCTGCCAAACGCAAATAGAATGCTTTCATCTGTTCGGGAGTCAAAATATAATACGCGGGCAAAGTAGCCACCACAGCGTCTACACCCATGGCTGCATATTCGTTGGCCAAGGAAATCAAAGCCTTCACATCGTTACCTACCAAACCAGCGTAGACCATCTGACCTTCTGACTTGCTGTCTACTGCGGCTTGCATAAAACGAAGACTTTCCTTAGGACCTACCGAGGCAGATTCGCCGGTAGTACCCAACACCAATGGAGAAATCTGATTAGCTGCAAAAGATTGCATGATACGAGCAACTGCTTGCGTATCAATGCTCAAATCGGAACAAAGCGGCGTTATCATAGGAACCACCACTCCTTGAAATTTCTTCTTCATATACTCTTCTGTGATTATTAATTATCTATTCTAACTGCGGACATCACTTCAATGTCACTTCAATTTTCTGCAAATGAGCGCTGGAAGCCACTTTCTTGCCATTGACAAAAATCTGCAAACCTTTGCCCTTCTTGAAATGCTTACCATCTTTATCCCAAAGGATGGTCACATATTTGCCGTGATAAGGAATGCCGTCCATACAGAACCAATCCCATTGATTTTCAGGAACAAGAGGATTTACTTCCAACACATTGTCTTGACGAGGACGCAAACCCATCAAACCGGTTACCATCAAATCGGCAAAAGTTGAGTGATTGTAATAACGGCTGCGCAACTGGTCGCCCTTGAGCCAATAACCGGTCACTTCGTCCAAATATTCACCGATGTAAGGACGACCTCTGTGATATTGCGATTCCACATAAAGATTCATGTGCATGAAGTAAATGCTATCGTTGATATAGCTCTGAGGATAATCGTTCAACACATTGGCCATAGCCGTCAAAGTCTGAGCCGAAGCAAAGGGCCAGATAGCGCCGTCCCATTCACACTTGCCAACTCCACGGGTTCTGAATTCCGGATGACGACGTTCGGCGGTAGTCAAGCCATAAGGAGCCAGAAAACCTTTGGTATCGCATACTTGCAACCAAGCCTTTTCATAATCTTTTCCGCTTTCGGGCAAATGGAAAATCCAAGGAATGTAACCGATGGCTTCGCGAACCTGAGCCAATTCTCCATCCTTGATGCGACGGGTTTCGAAGAAAGCCTGATCTTCGCTCCACAAACGAGTCTGAACCAAGTGTCGCAAAGTGTCGGCTTTAGCTTGATACAAAGCTGCTTTTTCAGCATTTCCAGCCATTTCGAACATTTCAGACAAAGCCACCGCATTGCCATACATATAGCTGTTGATGGTAGGACGAGCATTTTTGATACGACGGCCACCGCTGATAGATTCTTCCATACCGTCCTGCACATCGCCTTGCCAATACAGACCTTCCGGCCAACGCTGAATGTCCCAAGCTTGATAATGCGCTTCCAAATCGGGCAAAAGATCCATCAGATAATCTTTGTCCTGATGCACCAGATAACGGTCGTACAAAGCAGCAGGAATCCACGAACTAAACTTCATCAGACGATTCATGGGTTTACCTTCGTTGCCACGCAACCAAATATGCAAATACTGATCGATGTAAGATTGATCCTGGATCCAACGCAATTCATTGATATGATGACCCACAGCACAAGCAATCATGTTATACTTGTCGGCATAGGAACGCTTTACCAAAAATTCGTTTACCACGTAGCCTTGAGGCGTCAATTGCAAACCTTTGCGCAAAGACCACCAACGGAAATACCACATTTCCTCGAAATTATCCTGCGGACAGGTGAACAGAGGAATGTTTTTTTCCATCCAATTCCAAGCCTCAGCATTGGGAATAGCCTGCACAATAGGCTCATCCTCCATGCGATTAAAATACTCTACATAATGCTTATAATCAGAGGCTTTCAATACCTTAGCCTTAGATTCGGCCTGCAGGCTCACTGCAGCCATCAACACAGAAATTACAAGAAACAATCTCTTCATATTAGTGATATTTATACTTTGCTACAAATATACTATCGATTTCTCAAATTTGCGCTTAAAAATACACAAAATATACAGCCCTAAAAGCAAAAAAGAAGCCGTGCCAAACACACTGGTTGACACGGACTTCGATATCAAATAAAAAGCTTTCGCAGAAAGGCTGCTACTTAGCCGAAGTTTCCAATGAATAGATGCGGAATACAGCTTCCTTGGCTTCTACAGAAGAAGCATTTTCCATATCAGTGAAACGATCGGCAGGCGTATCGGGCGTCGGATCGAAACGAACGGCACCGGTGCGGAACATCACGCGTTCCAAAGTGGCAGCCGGTGCATAGAAAATACGACGCACTTCTCTACCGCCATTCACACGCACGGTATAGGTACGGAATTCACAATCCACGTTCAAATCGATGCGATATGTCTTGCCGGCTTCGTAAGTGCCCAGACTATTGTAACGAGCACCCGACTTTGAGTAAATACGACCGTCAGGATCGAAGCTAATACGGATAGAAGGCTGACCTTTAGCATCTTGAATTTCTACCTGCAACTGACCATAATCGTTCTGTTCGGGACAAACTTCGAAGCTGACAGAGAAAGCAGAAGAAGCGGGGAAAATCTTTTCAGCCTTGGCATAATCGAACGGATCTTTGTCGCCCATAGTCAGACACTTCACGCCCTGAGCATCTTTTTTCATCTTGACAGGCGCCCAAACCAGGTCGTAAGTATTCCAGTAATCGAGTTCCTTGCCATCTTCCATTTCGTTGAAGACATCCTTCTGATGAGCAGCCGCTTTGCAAACAACGGGCACAGGCACAGAACTTACCCAGATATCTTCCTTGTTCATACTATACGTAAGCCACATTTTACCATCGGCAGGCTGACCATTACCTTCCTGAATACCACGTACATACTGCGGACCACGACTCTTATACTGACCTCCATAACGCATGGGAGAGATTTCACCGTGAACCAACATCATATCGGTATAATTCAAACCATCTTCTGAAGTAGAAACAGCCAAAGGCCAACGATATTCCGAAGGATTATACACCGTAGCAAATTTGCCGTCCGTGGTGCGTTGTCCCCAGATTTTTGCATTACTGTTCACAAAGCCATAAGCACGTTGTACAGGCTCATACCAGGTTTTTCCACCATCCTTGCTGATAGAAGTGAGTGCATGTTTCCAAAGACCCACCACATCGCCATTATCCAAATGATAATAAGAGAAAGCCTTGTATTGTTTTTTCAAAGGAATCAGTTCATCGTCGCGATCGGCTTCTTCTACCATCTGCATCATATACAGAGGATTGGCCAAAATTTCGTCGCAAGCAGCCACGAATTTCTTATCGCGTGATTTTTTGTAGAAAGGATAATCGGTATTCTTGGCATTGAAAGCATGGTTGTAACGCAAGAAATAAATGGGGCCATACGTACCGTCTTTCTTGATTTCACGAACCACACGACCGATACCGTTACCATCGTTGGGATCGTCCTTGGCAAAAAGCGCGATACCATAGTAAGCGATGGCGATAAGCTTGTCGTATTTTTCTGATACATAGAAACCTACACGCTGATGCATCAAAGCAGAAGTTTTACCGTCGGCCTTAGGTCCATCGGGTGTTTTCTGCAAACCTTCGGGCATGATATAGGGCGGGAATATCACTTCGGGCTTCGACCAGTTCTGGCCGTCCTTGGAGTGAATCAACAAAGTCTGGCAAGGCGGAATATGTTCGCTCACCGAGTCGCTGAGGTATTCCACATAAAAAGTTTCGTTCCAATAAGCTATCATCGAAGCATGATTATAGGTCCAACCAAAACCGTCGCTTTCCTCGGGCATTTCTCTATTGGCACGCATAATCTGCTGATTGTGAACACCGATAGCCGGTTGCAACTGACCATGATGATAATCCACATTCGACATAGTGGTGCCCGTGTAATGCACCAAATCCTTCTTGATATCCAGCGTTTGCTGCGCTGTCATCGGCAATAAGGCAAGAGCCATCATCGCCAGTAAGGCATTCATTTTTTTCATATCCATTGTTTTATATTAAAATTCGCTGCGTAAAGATAGGCTTTATCGATAAAGCCACAAAACATATTCTTTCGTATGACGGAATACTTCTCCCGCTTTGATACGGAATACTTTGCCGACAGGCTCTCCCGTTTTGACATCCAGATATTGCGCCTTGTATTCGCCACTTTTCAAGGAACGCAAATCTATCTCGGCTTTTTCCGATGGATAGAGTATATAACCTAGGTCTGGGTTAGACATCATATAAATACCATTCTGGCCGATAGGTGACATTTTCGTAGCATCTTGCAAGAATTTTTCGGGCAATCCGGCCGGCAGATCACAGATGGAAGCACTCGCCATAAAAGCTGCCCAAGCCAATTCAGGATAACGGCTCGCCGAGTAGACAACCGCCTTGTCGGGATAAGCCGAACGATACTCGGAAACCATGTCATACACACTTTCCCAGGAAGCGGGCGCGGGCTTCATGATGCGTTCGAATTGTCGGGGCGAAAGATTCAAACCGCCATCGGGAGCAAAGGACTTTCCATTGCCATCCATGTACCAATACTTGATATCAATAGCATCGATCACTTCGGCATAGCGAGGATTGTCCAAAATACTATCCTGCACATCTTTGGTACAACTTAAAGCCACCAAGACTTGCTTATTATTTTCCTTTTCCCAAGCAATGATTTCGTCCAACCAGAAAGCCACAAAATGATAAGGTCCGGTAAATTCTTCGCTGATAAAATGCATCACACTACCCTTGTCGGCAAAATTATCCAGACATTTACGGATATAATTGCGATGCAGTTCACGGCGCTGCGGATGATTGACGTCGTAGAAATGTTCGGCCATAAAGACGCGCTTATTGCCGGCATAAGGAGTCGGTTCGGGAAATCCGGTTTCGTTCACATTATTGGCAGAACGCCAAGGAAAATCGGCCCAATGGCCACCGGCTTCCAGGATATTATGCTGGAAATAATGCTGATAAAACAACATCAAACCTTTTTCATCGGCCAAATCGGCGTAGGTTGCCAAACGATTCCAATACCAGTTGTTCCATTTGGTCAGATCGTACAGACTCAAACCATCCCAGGCGCGACCTTGTCCGCTGCGGGCAAAAGGCAATTCATAGAAAGGCGCACGCTGCTCTCCGTCGATACGGGCCGTACGCTGATGATCGTCGCGACGGCGATCGAGCCAAAGGGCATAATGGAAATCTGTCACCAGGATATTTTTCTCCTTCATAAAATCGGTAACATCCTTCAAATCGTCCACCATGCCATATCCTTCGGGGCCCAAAGCATAACGCACGAGATGCGGATCACTTTGTGCCGACATACGCGGATTGCCTCGCCACCAAGTACACTGACGACGTCCACCTGTCAAAATTTTTCCATCTCGTTGCAAAATGCCGTCTTTCAATTCGATGGACGGATAATCCTTCGCTTCTTTGGGCGCCTTTACGAAAGATTGCCAAACCTGCGTCAAGGCTTTATCATCATAACTGACAACAAAAGGATCTGCCATCAACAAACTATCAATCCAGGTTGAAAGCATAGTTAAAGGACGACGCGCTTTGGCCGTCTGATAGGCCGCATCTTGAATGGACGAAGTGCCGCCTCTACCCAAACCGATCAACTTATCTGCTTCGGGAGAAGCCTTGCCCAAACGTCTTTCCAACTGTGTATAATACAAACTCCAAGGATTCACATGACTATTGGGCGATTCCCAATAACCTCGTCCGTTGAATTGCCCCCAAGCGCCATAAGCATAATTGTTGCCTGCCACTTGAGGCTTCACGCAAGAAACCATAGAAGCTGTTGAATTCCAGAAAGTTGTATTAGTGGTAGTCCAACCGGCAAAGGCATCGGCATAATTGGGAATATTGGTGCGCAAAGCATTGCCACTGACACTACAGATATCGAACAGCACCCCACTCGACCACGACTCGATACAGCCGCTGTAACTATATGGCATCAACGACCAACATTGCACAAATGCATTCGGACCATGACTCGCAGCCACGGCAAAATCGTGATAACCTTCTTCGGCCTGAATGCGCTGACAAAGCACCTGAGAACCTTTCACATAGAATGAATATCGACGTTGTGCACCAATTTCGGAAATAGGTTCCAGACTCTTACAATCTTGCACCGTAACACGCGAAGCTGTTTCTGCCACGAACACAGCCGATCCGGCCAAATGACGAAATTCCACTGCACGCACCCATGCATCGCGCACATTTTCAAGGGCGATACCTATCCAAGCATGATTTTCGTCCATCAGATTTGTTTCGTCATACACCGAATTGATGCGCAGATTTTCAATACCGACACCCTCGATGCGGCCGGACCAAGACAGCAAGGACACCATAGCAGGTTTATCGCTTGTCAATTCGTAGGTAATGGGCGCATCCAGATGAATGGTCTTTCCCTTCACATCGGTCACTTTACGTTCCCAGGAAACATTCGGAAATTGCTGGATAATTACTCTATCGCCCTGACGGAAAACTTGCTCGGACAAGGACAAAAACATCGCACCCACTGGGGCCGTAGCCACTACCTGAGCCGATTTATCCTTATCGAAAGTACGATCGTCCTGACCTTTTACACGAATCATCGTCAAACGATCGCGACTGGTGGAAAGCAATTCTGTGCCTTCGCTCGATATGCCACTACCGCGCAACACTATGCCGGAAGCTTTTATCCACAGCGTTTGCGAAATTCGATAAGTGCCTTTTTCCAAAAGAACGGCTCCACGGAAACCCTGTTCATCGAGCGGCAAAGAAGCCACATAGTCCAAAGCCGCCTGAATACTTGCCGTAGCATCTTGGTCTGTAGCGGACACTACTGCTTTGATAGGCACCATCGGAATAGCTGCTTCGCTAGCTTGATAACCGCAATAAGAATAATCGGGAAGGGGCAATTGTCTACCTCTCTGTGCTGCAACAGACAGAGACAACAACAAACTCAATATCAATAAACTATATTTTTTCATCGTATTTCTCCATTATCTGTACAACCAAAGTATACCCTTATTTTCAAGCTCGACAGAAGAAGCTGCCTTAATGCTGAAAGTTTCGCCCACAGGCTTTCCGTTACGGGGATTGATCCAGCAAGCTTGGTATTTTTTCTTATCTCCATTCAGCTGAAGTGTCATGCTTTTAGCACCGGGCGCATAACAAACATAGCCCACACCAACTTTTCCGATTTGCATGGCATCCTTATTTTCCATCGGACGCATCTTCACCACATCTTCTTTGAACGACTGTGGCAAACCCGAAGGCAATGAACAAAGCGAAGCACCACCCATCAGCGCTGCCCAAGTATCGCCGCCCACAGACAACAACACAGCTTTTTCCGGGAATCGCTGACGATAGTCGGACACCACTTCATACATACGTTCCGACATGCTGCGCGCTTTCACTTCGGCCTTCACATTGAAATTCTCGCTACGCAAACGTCCATACTGACGGGGCGCCAAATGAACTCCACCGGGAGGTGCATTGAAACCGGTCATGGTAGGATTCCAATATTTGATATCGATGATATCCACCGTTTTAGCACGGTTCTCGTCGGCCAAAATAGCATCTTGAACATCTTTGGTACAACTCAAGGCCACCTTGGCATCCTTGCCGGTTTCTGCTTCCCATTCAGCAATCACATCCAACCAGAAAGCCACAAAATGCGTGGGTCCGGTATATTCTTCACTGATAAAATGAATCACACTGCCATTGTCGGCAAAAGTCTCGAGCGATTTACGGATATAATTGCGATACATCGCACGACGGCCTTCGTGACTCACATCGTAGAAATGTTCCGACATATACACGCGTTTGTCCACCGCATAAGGCACCGGTTCGGGGAAACCCATATCGTTGATATTGTTGGCACTACGCCAAGGAGAATCGGCCCAATGCGCACCGGCTTCAATAATATTGTGTTGGAAGAAATGCTGATGATACAGCACCAAACCTTTCTCGTCGGCCAAATCGGCATATTGTTTCAGACGATTCCAATACCAGACATTCCATTTGGTCAAGTCGTACTTACTCAAACCATCGTAGGCAATGCCTTGTCCGCTGCGGGCAAAAGGTTGTTCGTAGAAAGGTGCCCACACATAGCCATCCATACGACGAATTCGTTCATGGTCGTCGCGACGACGATCGTACCAAAGTCCATAATGGTGATTGGTAATCAGATGATCCGTTGCTTTCATCATATCGGTCATCTCGTTCAAATCGTCGGTAAAGCCTGTTCCGGTGAGACCGGGCGCCCAACGCGTGATATGCGGACGACTACTATTGGCCAAATATCTTGCCTTCAAACTACCATTCCACCAAACTATGCCTTGCGAACGACCACTGAGAATAGCATTATCTTTGGTCAGAACACCT
>JAEIGA010006520.1_pt1 | contig 17772 bp, 19 predicted proteins | sample 9270691 | NCBI WGS metagenome assembly JAEIGA01 (sample SAMN17057246, study PRJNA624740) | gut metagenome | biome: biome; isolation source: fecal sample | host: Bos grunniens | place: China: Xizang | collected 2019 | reverse complement strand
TCTTGTTGTAGAAAATCAATAATTGTTCCTTCCACATTGCTTTGAAGGTATTTTAGTTCAACCTCGGGGTATGATTTCTTTAAGTTTTCAAAAAAGTCTTCAAAACTTTCGTTTCCATATACCGAAACTTCTCTTTTGCCCAAAAGATTGAGGTTTGGTCCGTTAATTATAGTTATTCTTTTCATGGTGTTCAAATTCTCTGTCTACTACTCTTAAATCTTTTCCTATCAAAAACAAGGTTGGAACTGTCCAAATATAGCTTTTGGTTATTGGTTCGCATTCTTGGCAATATGCATTCACCCATTCGATAGGCAAATTCTTGCAATTGCTTTCCCACGTTTCTTGATTTGTTTCAACGGCTATTGCAAGCACAGTCAGTTTTCCTTCGTTTTGGAGTTTTTTTATCTGCTTACTTTTGGCTAACTTCTTTTTTGTCTTTGCACAAACCTCGCATTCGGGAGAGTGAAACAGAACAAGTACGTTTGTTTTCTTCTCTTCAATAAGCTCATATAAGGTCCTGATTTCTCCGTTTGCAACATAGGAAAAATTAATCGCTGTATCACCTATTTGGTTGTCCGATTCCTTATCGTAAGTTTGTGATTGCCCTTGTTGGAAGCAAAAAAGAAAAATCAGAAACAAAGAAAGCTTTATGTCCAAGTGCGATAACAATTTTCTCATATCTCCAATACTGCTCCTTTTTCAGGAATATATACGTTTTCGTAGCCGTTTTCTTGCAATGTCTGTGCGAGATTGTTTTGCGTTTCTTCTTCTCCGTGGACTAAAATCAGTTTTTGGATTTTTGATTTGTCTTGACAAGATAGGTAACGTAGCAATTCGTTTTTGTCGGCGTGTGCAGAATAAGCGTCAATCCTCCTTATCTCGGCATTAACTTTGTGCCTGATGCCGAAAATCGAAACATACTGATCACCTCTTAGGATTTTAGCTCCCAGAGTCGTAGGTGCACAATAACCAACGCTTAATATGGTTGTACGATTGTTTTCGATGTTGTTTGAAATATGGTGTTTGATTCTTCCTGCTTCCATCATACCGCTCGCTGAAATGATGATGCAAGGAATTCGAGTGTAGTTCAGTTGCTTTGATTCGGCGGTTGAACGAACATAATGTAGCTTTTCAAATCCGAAAGGATCAGGATCCTCTTTCATAAACTCCTTTATATCGTCGTTAAAGCATTCTTCGTGCAATCGCATTATGTTCGTAGCACTCATACTTAGCGGACTGTCGACGTAAACCTCAATTTGTGGAAGCAGTTTCTTTTCCCAAAGTCGGTTGAGTGCATAAATGATTTCTTGAGCTCTACCGATTGCAAACGACGGAATAAGAAGCTTTCCTTTCTTCTTGCAACATGTATCGATAACAGCTCGCAATAATTCTTGTTCGCTTCTATCCACATCACTATGTTCACGATCTCCATAGGTGCTTTCCATTATCATGTAATCAACTTGCTCGAATTTTTGAGGGACTCTTAGGATGCGTTTAGTGTATCTTCCGACATCTCCGCTAAATCCTATTTTGACCACGCTCTTGTCTTCTTTCTTTATGCTTAAAACAACAGTTGCACTACCGAGAATATGACCGTTGTCGGTAAATCTTATAGATGTTTCCTCATCTAAAAAGAAAGTCTTGCCGTATGGAACAGATACAAAACAGTTCATTGCATCCTTTGCATCACTTACTGTATATATCGGCTCAACAGGAGGAAGCCCTTGTTTGTCTCTTTTTTTGTTAAAGGTCTTTGTATCGAATTCTTGAATGTTTGCCGAGTCTTGTAGCATTATTGCACAGAGATCGCGTGCTGCAGGTGTGGAATAAATAGTTCCGTTAAAGCCATTTTTTACTATATACGGAATTAATCCCGAGTGATCAATGTGCGGATGAGACAAAATGAGATAATCGATTTCGCTTGGCTCAAATCCCAATTCTCTATTCAAGCTATCTGTTTCCAATCCTTTACCTTGATACATTCCGCAGTCCAAAAGGATTTTTTTACCCTTAGGAGTAGTTATCAAATGTTTGCTTCCGGTTACTTCTTTGGCAGCTCCCAAAAATTGTATATTCATATTGCTTTTGCTTTTACTGCATATTTTGTGGCAAAGATAAGATTTCTTTTCTTGAATCAAGTTTTTTTTCTCCGAAAAAGATGTAACTTTGCCGTCTGTTTGCTAATTTAACATTCTAAAGTATGAAAAAAACGAATTTATTATTAGGATTATTTTCATTAGTGTTGGTTTTTTGCGTGGTTTCTTGCGGAAAAAAAGACCAAAAAGCAAAAACCGATTCACGATTTACAACAAAACAAGTAGAAATTACAGAAGAAAAACCAGAGTATTTGCTGAATGATATGTCTATTAGCGGATTTCGAGTGAATGATACCATAAACGGAATTAAGGTAAACTTGCTTTGCCCTGTTGTTAAAAGCAAAACGGCAGGATTTTCAACCAAATTGATTTACGAAATCTCTAACTCATATTTCAAAAACTTTGTTGCAGAGGCCAAAGAAAAAGGAAAGAATGACAGCGTTTACCATCAGCTTAACATAAGAACGGTTTTTGTTAATTCGAAAGCAAGTCTTATCAGTTGCTTGATGGAAGAGAAAGCAAAATTTGTTGGAGAGGAAATTCGCAAGTCTTATTTTGGAGTAACATATAAGAAAACGGATGATAAGGCTTTGAGTTTTGCAGAAGTATTTCCAATAGATGAAGCAAATTTTGATGAATTCAAACTATTGTTTTCTACAAAAGCGGATGCCTTATCCAAAAAAGATTTTGATGAATCTCAATTTGCAATCGGCAAAGATTCGTTATATGTCTTTGTAGGTGGAACAGAAAATGGTCAAACCAAGTTTTCTGCATCTATTCAATCAATAGAAGGATTTATTATCAATGGCAAATAGCAGAAAACAGGCTAAGAGAAGACGGAAGTTTGTTATTTGGTCTGTCGTTTGCCTTTTGCTTTTGGCGATTGGCTATTTCGTTTATTCTTATGGCATAGATTATTATCGTAAATACTACGCTTGTCCCGGAGTAAAGATAGATTATTATCGTTACCCTGTAACCGGCATCGATGTGTCTTCGCATCAGGGAAATATTGATTGGAAAGAGGTTTATGATTCTAAGGTTTATTTTGCTTTTATCAAGGCTACCGAAGGTGAAAACTTCGTTGATAAACGTTTTACAAAGAATTGGAAAGAGGCAAAAGAAAATAATATAATCGTTGGGGCATATCACTTTTTCAGATTCAACAAAGAAGGTAAGGAACAGGCGTATAATTTCATCAATCGTGTGGAATTGACAGAGGAAGACCTGCCTCCTGTTTTGGATGTCGAGCTTTATGGTGGCAATAAGTATAGTGCAGAGACTAAAAGTAAAGTTATAAGTGAAATCTACAATTGTTTGAGGACATTGGAACGCCATTACGACAAACAACCTATAATATATACGAACGTGGAAACTTATCAGAATTTCATAAAAGGAAATTTCGATGATTACGATTTATGGTTGTGTAAATTGTGTAATGAACCGACAAGTGTGAAATGGAAATTCTGGCAGTATAATCACAAAGGTGATGTGCCGGGTATTCGTTCCGAAGTGGATTTGAACATATTCAATGGCAATTATTCCGATTTTATCAACTACATATATGGAAAGAATGAAAAGAATTCTGATTCTTGATAAAGGACATCCGATTTTGATAGAAAAACTTAGCGAAGCAGGTTTTGTAATCGATATACATACGGATTGGAGTCGTGAAGAGATTATAAGCAATATAGAGAATTACGAGGGGATTATTGTTCGCAGTAAATTGGTTTTGGATTCGGAAATAATCGATAAGGCGAATCGCTTGCGTTGGATTGCGAGGATAGGAGCGGGAATGGACGCAATAGATGTTGATTATGCAGAAAGCAAGGGAATAGTTTGCTTAAATTCCCCGGAGGGTAATCGAACGGCAGTGGGGGAACATGCTTTGGGTTTGTTGCTTTGTTTGTTCGATAAGCTGATAGTTGCAGACAGAGAGGTGAGACAAGGATTGTGGCAAAGGGAAGCAAATCGTGGATTGGAGATAGAGGGAAAGACGATAGGCATAATCGGGTATGGTAATATGGGAAGAAGTTTTGCAAAGCGTCTTAGCGGATTTGATTGTAAGGTGTTGGCATACGATAAATACAAAAAAGGGTATTCGGATGATTATGCAACAGAGTGTGGTTTGGAAGAGTTGTTTAAGTGTTGTGATGTGTTGTCTTTGCATGTCCCTCTTACGGAAGAAACCAAGTTTATGGTAGATTATGATTTCCTTTCACATTTTGCAAAACCTATCTATTTGATAAATACTTCTCGTGGCAAGGTTGTAAAAATCAAAGACTTGTTACAAGCAATGAATGAAGGGAAAGTGTTGGGTGCAGGTTTGGATGTGTTGGAATTTGAGGCGTTTTCGAATGAATTAGATGCTGTTCCGAATGAATTAAAGCAAATGTTTGAAAGAAATGACGTTGTTTTCTCTCCCCATGTTGCAGGTTGGACAAGGGAATCTCATTATAAACTTTCATATTATCTTGCAGAAAAAATAATAGCTCTGTAAAAGAAAATAAGACAACTTTAATTACATTTTTACGTTCTTTTTTATGCTAAAATAACTCTTGATTTCGCTAAATTATTTCTTGATTTCAGTAAAATGATTCTTTGTTTTAGAAAAATAAAATCAAGATTCAGTCGAGCGAAATCAAGAAACAATTTTCTGTTTTTAAGATTCAGAAAAACTTTTCTTTGAATTATTTTGTGAAATTTGATTTAGGAAATAAGAAAAAGTTGTACCTTTGCACGGATTTTTTGTGCGGTGGAATGTAGTGCAGGAAAGAGATTTAATAAAGAGGATATATGATAAACATAACATTACCAGATGGTTCTGTAAAGCAATTTGAGGGAAATATAACACCTTTGGATGTTGCAAAAAGTATAAGTGAAGGTCTTGCAAGGAACGTTTTGTGCGCTTCAATCGATGGAAATGTCGTTGAATTAAGCAGAACGATAAGCCAAGATTGTGCTTTGAAGTTATATACTTGGAATGATGCAGAGGGAAAACAAACATTTTGGCATTCTTCTGCCCATTTGCTTGCAGCGGCTGTTTTAGAATTATATCCGAATGCAAAATTCGGAATAGGACCTGCAATAGAAAACGGGTTCTATTACGATATCGACTTTGGTGATAAGGTGCTTTCGAGCGAGGATTTCTCAAAGATAGAATCCAAAATGGCGGAAATCGTTAAGCGTTCTGTGTCTTTGGTCAGAAAAGAAGTGTCTAAGGCTGAGGCATTGAAGTGGTTTGAAGCTAAAGGCGAGGTATACAAAGTCGAATTGATAAACGATTTAGAAGATGGTACGATAACATTCTACGAAAGCGGTGATTTCATAGATTTGTGTCGTGGACCGCACTTGGTGGATTTTAGCCCGATAAAGGCAATCAAAGTTTTGTCGCTTGCAGGTGCTTATTGGAGAGGTGATGAAAAGAGAAAGCAATTGACAAGATTGTACGCCATTACTTTCCCAAAGAAGAAAGAACTTGACGAATACCTGCTTATGTTGGAGGAAGCGAAGAAACGCGACCACAGAAGGCTTGGAAAGGAATTGGAATTGTTTACTTTCTCTCAAAGTGTTGGGCAAGGATTACCTCTATGGTTGCCAAAGGGAACGGAATTACGCCTAAGATTAGAATCATTCCTTAGAAAGGTACAAAAGAAATACGGATACCAACAAGTGATTACTCCACATATAGGAGACGTTCATTTGTATAAGACATCGGGACACTACCAAAAGTATGGTCAAGACTCATTCCGTACAATCACAACTCCGTTTGAGGGTGAGGAATATATGTTGAAACCGATGAATTGTCCTCATCATGTTGAGATTTACAAATCTAAACCGCATTCATACAAGGATCTTCCTGTCAGATTGGCGGAATTTGGAACTGTTTACAGATATGAGCAGTCGGGAGAGTTGCATGGATTGACTCGTGTAAGGTCTTTCACACAAGATGACGCACATATTTTCTGCACTCCTGAGCAATTGAAGGATGAATTCTGTAAAGTGATTGACATTGTTTTGTATATATTCAAGACATTGAAGTTTGATAATTTTACAGCACAGATTTCATTGAGAGATCCTTCAAATACCGAAAAGTATATAGGAAGTGATGATGTTTGGGATAAAGCAGAGAGAGCAATTATCGAAGCATCGGCAGAGCGTGGATTGAATACGGTAAGCGAAATAGGGGAAGCAGCGTTTTATGGTCCAAAGTTGGACTTCATGGTTAAAGATGCACTTGGAAGAAAATGGCAACTTGGAACAATACAAGTTGATTACAATCTTCCGGAACGCTTTGACCTTGAATACACAGGGGCAGATAACCAAAAGCATCGCCCAATCATGATTCACCGTGCTCCATTTGGTTCGATGGAACGTTTTGTTGCTGTGTTGATTGAGCATACTGCAGGAAAATTCCCTCTATGGCTTACACCTGAACAATTCATTATCTTACCGATTTCAGAAAAGTATGAAGAATATGCGAAGAATGTTCTTGCGAAATTGGAAGAGTTGGATTTGAGAGGAAGTATTGACAACAGAAATGAAAAGACCGGAAAGAAAATTCGCGATGCCGAAATGGCAAAGATTCCTTTCATGTTAATAGTTGGAGAAAAGGAAGAAGGAGAAGGCTTGGTTTCTGTTCGTAAACATACAGAGGGAGACTTGGGAGCAATGAAGATTGAAGCGTTTGCCGATTTGGTAAATTCAATGGTTAAAGAAGAATTGGAATAAACAAAATATAGTATTAACAAATTATAGGAGGAAAGCATCATAGCAACACCACAGCAAACTTTTAGAGGCAGAGGACCTCAGAAAAAGGTAGAACAACACAGAATAAATGAAAGAATAGAAGCTCCTACTGTGAGAGTAGTGGGAGAAGGTGTAGAAACAGGAATCTATTCTTTGAGAGAGGCTTTGAAAATGGCTGAAGAAGCCGAGCTCGACTTGGTTGAAATATCACCTAACGCAAACCCGCCGGTTTGTAAGTTGGTTGACTATCAGAAATTGTTGTACGAGCAAAAGAAGAAACAAAAAGAGATAAAAGCCAAATCGGCAAAGATTGTAGTGAAAGAAATACGTCTCGGACCGCAAACAGATGAGCACGATTTCAATTTCAAGTTGAAGCACGCAATACGTTTTTTGCAAGATGGCAATAAGGTGAGAGTTGATGTTTTCTTTAAGGGAAGAACGATTGTTTACAAGGAGCAAGGAGAAACTCAGTTGTTAAAATTTGCGGAAGCTTTGTTGGAATACGGTAAACCTGAGCAAATGCCGAAGTTGGAAGGCAAAAGAATGATAATGATCATTGCTCCTAAAAAATAAAACAAAGATTTGTTGCGACGAAACAAAGAATCGTTGAAGCGAAATCAAGAAAGAAAAAATTGAAGCGAAGAAAAATCGCGATATAGTTAATAATAGTATAAACAAATTAGAAAGGACGAAAATGCCAAAGATGAAAACCAAATCAGCTGCAAAGAAGCGTTTTGCAGTAACAGGTTCAGGCAGAATCAAACGTAAGCATGCTTACCACAGTCACATTCTTACAAAGAAGTCAATCAAAAGAAAGAGAATATTGGCTTCAACATGTGTGTTGAGCAATGCTGATGAGAGAACAATCAGAGAAATGATTTAAGAGATTCTGTAAAAAAAAGAAAAAGTTAAAGGTAATTGTTAACCATTGTATTCAGCCAAACAAGAGTCTCAAATAAGAAAAGAGACCGCTGATACGAAAAAAAATTAAAATTATGCCAAGAGCAGTAAATGCAGTAGCGTCAAGAGCAAGACGTAAAAAGATTTTGAATCGCACCAAAGGTTATTGGGGTAGAGGTAAAAACGTATGGACCGTAGCTAAAAACAAATGGGAAAAAGGTCAAACATACGCTTACAGAGACAGAAAAAACAAAAAGAGAGAGTTTAGAGCATTGTGGATAAACAGAATCAATGCTGCATGTCGTTTGAACGATGTATCGTATTCTGTGTTCATAGGTTTGCTTCACAAGAACAACATAGCATTAAACAGAAAAGTCTTAGCAGACTTGGCTATGAACCATCCTGAAGCGTTCAAGGCTGTTGTTAATCAAGTGAAGAAGTAGTCGATAATATTAAAATTAGGAAAGGAGACATAGAGTATGAGTAAACCAGAATTGATGCAGTATGTTGATAGTTTGACAACTATGCAAGAATTTCCTGAATTCAAAGCAGGAGATACTATTTCTGTAACATATAAAATTAAAGAAGGAAATAAAGAACGTCCACAAACATTCCAAGGAGTTGTAATCCAACGTTCAGGAAGCGGAATGACAGAAACGTTCACAGTAAGAAAAATGTCAGGTGGTGTAGGTGTAGAAAGAATATTCCCTTTCGCATCTCCATTTATCGAAAAGATTGTTGTGAACAAGCGAGGTGTTGTTCGTAGAGCAAGAATCTTCTATTTGAGAGCCTTGACCGGTAAAAAGGCAAGAATCAAAGAGAAAAAATTCTAAGCCTAATAAAGATAAAATCGAAGAGATACTCGTAAAGGGTATCTCTTTTTTTTGTTTGAAAACAAATAAAGCGCAGATATAGGAAAACAAATTATGCGTTATTTGAATTAGAATTACTAACTTTGCAAACGATTTCAATAAGATACGAAAATGGATTTGGCAACAGTAATTTGGAATATGGATCCTGTGGCTTTTTCAATAGGTTCCTTGGAACTGAGATGGTACAGCCTTTTGTTCGTTACTGTATTCATAGCAGGATATGTGATATTGAATAAAGTCGTTTTTGAAAAAGAGAAAGTACCAACCAACTATCTTGATACCCTTGCTTTTTATGTGTTTCTTGGAGTGCTGATAGGGGCAAGGCTTGGCCACTGTCTGTTCTATGAAGCTTCGTATTACCTATCCAATCCGATAGAAATGCTTTTGCCAATCAAAATAACAGATGATGGTTGGCGGTTTATAGGTTATCAAGGTCTTGCCTCGCATGGAGGAGCAATAGGAATATTGGTGGCAGTCTGGTTTTATTCTCGCAAAACCAAACTTCCGATGCTTTGGGTTTTGGATAGATTGGTAATCATTGTAGCTTTGGCGGGGATGTTTATTCGATTGGGAAATCTAGCAAACAGTGAAATTTATGGGGTTGCAACAAAAGCAATTGGGGATTTGTATTTGCACAAAATGGAGAAATGATTCCGAAACACCCTACTCAATTGTATGAAGCCGGGGCTTATTTTCTGTGTTTTGTTATTTTGATTGCGTACTACCTTTTCAAACAAAGAAAACCTAAAAACGGAGTTCTGTTCGGTGGATTTTTGATAATGGTTTTCACATCTCGCTTGATAATCGAACATTGGAAAGAGGTGCAAGAAGCATGGGAAGCATCGATGGTGTTAAATATGGGACAGATACTCAGTTTGCCGTTTATAGTCGTAGGAATCTTGTTTTTGTTTTTAGCGTTTATGAACAAAACGGGTAAGATTGTAGATATTGCGAGTTTGAAATTAAAAGAAGATAAAAAGAAATAGTAATACAAAAACATTAAAGCAAATGAAAAAACTTATTTTGGTAAGACACGGACAAAGTGAATGGAACTTGAAGAACTTGTTTACAGGTTGGACTGATGTAGATTTAACAGAGCAAGGAATCGAAGAGGCATTAAAGGCAGGAAAAACAATAAAGGAAGAAGGGATTAAGCCAGAGGTTTGTTTTACTTCTTATTTGAAGAGAGCTATAAAGACGCTTAACAATATTCTTGACGCAATGGATATGGATTATTTGCCTGTTGAGAAGAGCTGGCGTTTGAATGAGAAATCTTATGGCGACCTTCAAGGAAAGAATAAAGCGGAAGCAACAGAGAAATTCGGAGAAGCTCAAGTTAAATTGTGGAGAAGAAGTTTCGATGTGCAAGCTCCTGCATTAGATCCTGCTGATGAACGCTCTCCATACACAGATGAACGTTATGCTGCTGTTGATAGAAACGAACTTCCTTTGACAGAGAGTTTGCAAGACTGCATAAACCGCCTTATGCCTTTTTATACAAACAATATTTTGAAAGCATTTGAAACTCACGATACGGTTTTGGTAGTTGCACATGGTAACTCACTTCGCGGAATCGTTAAGACATTGAAACAAATGACTAATGAAGAGATAATCGAATTCAATATCCCTACAGGTATTCCTTATTTGTTTGAGTTGAATGACGATTTGACTTTGAAACAAGACCGTTTCCTTGCCGATGAAGCTACTTTGAAAAAATTGATGGAAGAAGTCGCTAATCAAGGAAAGAAGAAATAATCAAGCGAAATAACAAAACAAAAACGCCGAACAAATAATCATAAAATTTGTTCGGCGTTTTATTTTTTTGAAATCAAGAATCAGTCGAGCGAAATCAAGAAACAATTTTCTGAAACAAAGATTCATTTCTCTGAAATCAAGAATTAAAAAAATGAATCTTGAATCCGATTTTATGAGTCTTGAAAGCTATAATCTGTCTAAAGCTCTCTTGAATTTTTCTATGCTTTCCGTTATTTGCTCATCGGAAATAATCAAGGCAGGTTTCAGACTCAGACAATGCGTATTAAAAAGATGCGTTCCCGTAATCAAACCTTCGGCAAAGCAAGCTTTCAAAACCTCTGTCCAATCAAGCCTTTGATCTATGTCAATGCAGTTAAACAAACCTATTCCTCTGACTTCTTTAATCAAAGGGTGCTTTAACTCCTGACGATACCTATTTCCCTTGCTCTCAACCTTGTCCATAAGATTTTCTTCCACTATACAATCAAGCGTGGCAAGGGCAGCAATGCAACTGACAGGGTGTCCGCCGAATGTGGAAGCATGACCGATCAAAGGGTGATGGTTATTCAGACTCATCATTATATCATTTCTACCAACAAATGCCCCAATCGGCATTCCGCCTCCCATACCTTTGGCAATGCAAAGAATATCCGGATAAACGCCTTCAAAGTTCTCGAAAGCAAACAGCTTACCCGTTCTTCCGAATCCTGTTTGTATTTCATCGAAAATAAGAACCGCACCAACTTCATCGCATCTTTTTCTGACAGCTTGCAACCAGCCTTCTTTCGGAAGGCGAACTCCTTGACCGATTGCCACAGGCTCAAGCACCAAACAAGCCGTGCGTTGCGTGATTTTTTGTATGTCGTCAAAATTGTTGTATTCTATCTTGTTGCAATCAGGAATCAGTGGTCTGAATTTGCGAGTGAAGATTTCATCAGAAAGCATCGAAACAGCACCTATTGTAGAGCCGTGATAGGATCCGCAACACGAAATCACTTCGCTTCGTTGTGTGAAAAGTTTTGCTGCTTTCAATGCTCCTTCTATTGCTTCCGAACCGGAATTTACATAAAAGATTTGTGAAAGGCTTTTAGGTAAGAATTCCTTTAAGCGTTTCATATATCTGTATTGAGGACTTTGGATGAACTCTCCGTAAACCATCACATGCATATACTTATCCAATTGTTCTTTCACGGCATTGACCACTTTCGGATTCCTATGTCCTATGTTTCCAACGCATATTCCGCTAAGCATATCCATATAACGCCTGCCCGAAGTGTCCCAAACATATATTCCTTCTGCCTTTTCGACATCTATCATTATCTCATCTATCTCACCGACTTGGGCAACCAATTCTCTGAAATCATCAATCGAAGTTCTCATACAAGTATTCTTTTTTTTGCAAAGGTAGAAAAATATTTCGCTTCTTTGTTTACATTTTCGCTCTTTTCGCTGTCTATATATTGTGCCAAAGTATTAACTTTGCAAAGTTTAGGAATAGTCAAAAACAAAAAGAAAATGAAAAACAGACTCTTTATTTTATTGATAATCGCACTTTGTTCTGTGCAAACACTTCTTGCTCAGTATGAAATCAAACTTGAAATCAAAGATTGCAAAGACAGTTGCCTGATATTGGGACATTATTATCGTGATAAGACTTATGCAATCGATACTGCGTGGAACAAAAAAGGCAAGTTTGTATTCAAGAAAAAAGATGGCAGATTGGAGAGTGGAATCTATTTTTTCAGCACAACAAAAGGTAAGTTCTGCGAATTGATGATAGACGATGAACAAAAATTTTCTTTGAAAACAGAAGACAGTGATTGGACTTACAATATGAAAGTTAAGGGTTCTGAAACAGCTAAAATATATTATGAATATATGTTGGCAAACAAGCCGTTGAACGATTCTGTATCTGCACTTATGAAAGCGAAATCCAAACTTACGCCCGAAGAATTCAATAAACGAAACAGAGAATTGCAACATATAGGCGACAGTCTGAAGAATCGTTTTATTGAAAAGTATCCTGAACATCTTTTATCTAAAGTTTTAATAGCAACAAAAACGGTAACAATTCCGGAAATGCCTGTTTACAATGATGAAAATGGCAACCCTGACAGCCTTGAATGGAGCAATCGTCGTTGGTATTACTACAAACAGCATTTTTTTGATAATATAGACTTGTCTTGTAGCGGGCTTTTAAGAACACCTGCCAGTGTTTTTAATCGTTCTTATGAGTATTTCTGGAACGAAGTCATGAAATATGAAAATGCGGATAGCCTATTGGTTTATGTCGATATGTTGATAGAGAAAGCCAAAGGTTCAAAAGCGATGACTCGTTATTTGATTCACAATATCACAGAGCGTTATTTGCAAAGTCCTATTATGGGACACGACAGAGTATATGTGGAAATGATAAAGCGATACTACAAAACAGGTAAAGCGGAGTGGTTGACACCGTCTGCAATTGAAACAGAAGTGTTGCGAGCTGAGAAATGGGAGAAACTCTTGATTGGAAAGCAGGTGCCGAATCTTGCATGTCCCGATGCGAATGAGCAATGGCATGATTTGAATTCAATGGATAAGAAATACAAAATTTTGATTTTCTGGTCTCCTGATTGCGGTCATTGCAGCACAGAGATACCTAAGTATCACAAATTCTACGAAGACTACAAGGATGTTTACAATCTCGAGGTTATGGCTGTGAATACTGAAAGCGATACTGCACATTGGACAAAATTTATTGAAGAAAAGAAATTGCAATGGGTTAATGTAAACGGTCTTGTTGCAAATTACGATTGGAGAGATTATTTTGATGTTATAAAGACTCCTATAATCTATATCTTGGATCGAAACAATGTGATTGTAGCTAAAAATATACAGGCTGACAATATTGCAAAGATAATGGAGTTATTGGATAGTGGAAAATTGAAACTTTAATCTAATGAAAACGAATCTTTATTTCTTACGCATTTTTGTATGCTTTGTAATTTTTTCTTTTGTTTCTGTTTTTGCTTATTCTCAACATAAAGATTATGAAGTTAAGTTGTGGATTCATGACTTTGCAGATAGCACGATTTATGTTCGAGGGGCGTTTGGCGAAAGGACGAATCTTTTGTTGGATAGCTTGAAAATGAAAAACGATGGCAGTTTTGAACTCAAGGGAAACTATTGTCAGGGAATTGTTGTAGTGTCTTCGGCAAAGGAAGATATGTTTAGTTTTGTTTTGGATAAAGAATCGAAGTTCGAGATAACGATATTCCCCGATGGATTCTATGAAGTAAAGGGAAGCATTGAAAATGACAGATATTTGGAATACCAAAAGATGAACAAGGAATATCGTTTGACGCTTTACCAATGCAATCAGGGAATGAAAAATCACCCAGAATCCAAAGACACTCTTCAAAAGGTTGCAAGCCAAGCAAAATTGAAATTCGAGAAATATCAAAATGATTTCTACAAAAACTATCCCGAAAATATAATGAGCGTATTGGTTAAAGCCGTAACGCCGCCTCAGATGCCTTCAAAGTACTTTGATGCAAGGGGAGAGGTGAAAAAAGAAACCGGATTGGAGTATGCTTACCTTTATCGCACGCATTATTGGGATTCTTTCGATTTTTCGGATGAGCGAATCATAGGAACGCCATATTTTTATAAGAAATTTCAAACCTATATCGATCAAATAACGATGCAGAATGCCGATTCGGTTTTTTCAGCCTTCAAAAGCTTTGTCGATTTAGCAAACAGCAGAAATGGCGAACTTTATTCCAATTATATAATCGAACTATATTTGAGCAAACTTCCGCGACTTCCTTTTTCGTTTAATGAGCAATTATATGTCCAAATTGTCGATTCACTCCTCAATGATAAATATACGCCTTGGCTTTCTATGGTTGAAAAGGAGTTTCATCAAACAAGAATCGAAGAGATACGAAAATTCCTTCCCGGAAAGCCTTTTTGCGACATCATGGCTCAATCATCCGATGGCTCGATGTTGCGATTGTATGATTTGAAAAGCCGTTATACTGTTGTTTTCTTTTGGAGTGCGGGCTGCGAAACTTGCAAAAAAGGAATGCAGGAGTTGAAAGAATTTTACCAACAAGCCAAAGATAAATACGACATCAAAGTCTTTTCGGTTGAAATGGGAGGAGATATTGAGAAAACCCGCAAAGAACTTGCCGAAATCCCTGCCGATTGGGTTGTTTTGCAGGCTAATCCCGAACAAATCGAGAAACAATATGGCTTAGACATATCTCACACGCCTGAAATCTACGTTCTTGATGGTGAAAAGAGAGTTTTGAACAAGACAGCTGTCTCTGCACACATCAAAGCCGTTATCGAACAGTCCGAAACCGAGCTTGTCAAACACCGAAACAACTAAAGGAAGTGTTGTTTTATTGTTTGTTTTAATCGATTGATTGTAATATGTTTCTGAAACGAAGAAACAATCTGCTGAAATCAAGAGTTATTTTACTGAACCTTTGTTTCGCTTGGCTGAAATCAAGAAACAATTTTCTGTTTTGCTGTATGTTGCTTTTGAAAATGCGTTTGCACAAAATAAAAAGCCGTTTCGCTGTGAAACGACTTTAATGTATTAAATCTGATATTGATTGCGATGAAATATTACCAACCAAAATCCTCTTTATTCAAAGGTAGGGTAAATTCGGTTGACGTAGAAAGATCATCAATCCTTTTTACCTCCCAATATTTGTAGTCATAAAACCACTTGACTCCCAATTCGTTGCTCTCATCTCTTACCCAATGAGCCAGAGTGTCGCCATTAACATCGTTTAATCTCACTGTAACAGATTTACACCCCGCTAAGCCTTGGTCAAACCAAAAGTAAGGATCTCCAATGCAATAATCACTATACACAAATGCTGTATGACCGGGATAAATTGTTGTTTCTCTATAGATATAGCTTTGTGTAGATACGTGTAATGTAGAATCGGTGTTGTTTTTTATGTTATAAATCATCTCATCTATGTATTGCTCCTCACGACATGAAAAGAGAGCGACTGAGATTAAAATAAGAAATAATGCGTTTAGTCTTTTCATAAATTGGATGCTTTTTAGAATTATTTATTAGTTGAAGTCCATAAAACGCCATCATCAATTGTGAAAGTGTAATTCCAAGTTTCTTTACTCTTTATAAGCTCCCAATCATCTTCTCTAAAAAATTCTTTTTGCTGAGAGTTGATTGAGTAGTTTTTTCTCCAAATTTTCAAGATTTCTCCGTGAGCACAATCTTTCCTTAAAATGCAAGAATCGTACGGAGCGATGATTGACAGAAAACTCTTAGTCTCTCCCTCTAACCAATAGTTAAAATCCTCTCCGCATTTCAAAGTATAACTACTCGGTTCTCCGTTTTTGTAAGCCATAAAATAGATTTGTTCGTATGATGTATTCCTTATGTTTAACACACTTTCAAAATAAGGTTCGCATTGGAAACATGAAAAAAGTATTGCAGCCATTCCGACTAAGCAAACTTTGGATAATAGACTCTTTTCCATAAATAGATGTTTTTGATTTTTATTTGGATTAACTCCATATAATGTTTTACAAAAGTAGAAAGAAAAGTCCGAACAAAGATAGTTTAATAAGAAAAAAATGATTCGCTGTATTATTTTTCTAATTCTTGAATCTATTCTCCTGAAATCAAGAAACAATTTTCTGAAACAAAGAGTTGTTTATTTACGTTTTTATAAAGAGATTTCCAACGAATGGAAAATTGATTTAATATGAAGAGGAAAAGTTTGATTCTGTTGATTGTGCTTGCAGTTTTATTGTCTGTATTTTGTGAAAATGCGTTTACACAAGATGAAAAGCAGTTTCGTTGTGTGAAAACCATAAAATCAAACAATAATCGCATATATTCCGCATATTTCAGCCCAAATGGAAATCGCATAATCAGTGTTTCTGCTGACAAAACGATTAAAGTGAGAGATGCAAACAGCCTTCAACTTCGCTTGGATATAGAAAAGCACAAGCGTTTTTTTATTTCAACTTCTTTTCGTGCCGATGGAGCGGTTCGAAAGCGTATTTGTTGGGACAGAGATCATCAAACATTTGATCCGTTCAGCCCAAACACTCTTAAAGGTAAGATGTTGTATCGTGCAGATTTTGAAACAGCCTTGTATAGTCCCGATGGGAAGTACATACTCTCTGTTTTGCATAACGGAAACATAAAAATTTGGGATGCAAACAGCGGAAAAAGTCTCAAGACTTTGAAAGGACATACCTCATACGTTAATTCTGCAGAATATAATCCCGATGGCAGTCGCATTGTCTCTGCTTCGAGCGACAAAACGCTGAAAATATGGGATGCAAGCAACGAAGAATGTCTTCAAACTCTGAAAGGGCACAAGCGAATTATATATTCTGCAAAATATAGCCCCGATGGAAAACGTATAGTCTCTGCATCGCTCGATACAACTATAAAGATATGGGATGCAAATAGCGGAAAGTGTCTTCAAACCTTAGTCGGACACACCAAATGCGTGAATACAGCTTCGTATAGTCCCGATGGAAGATACATTGTTTCGACATCAGATGACAAAACTCTGAAAATATGGGATGCAAGCGGTGGAATATGTCTTCAAACTCTGAAAGGACATTCGTCTTATGTGCTTTTTGCAGAGTATAGTCCCGATGGAAAACGCATAATCTCAGCTTCGGTGGATAAAACCATTAAAATATGGGACGCAAATAGCGGAGCCTGCCTTCAAACCTTAAAAGGACACGAGCAAACCGTAAAAACAGCTTCTTACAGTCCGGATGGAAATTGTATAATTTCGGCAGGCAGAGACGGGATGATTAAGATTTGGAGTGCGAAATAAGGTGTGGTAACAATATATTTTGAAGTTGATTTTTCGGTTTTTTTATTACAAGAAAAGCAATCTTTGATTTCGAAAATCGGAGCTTTTTATTGGAAAAATAAGTCTTGAAAAGCCTTTGATCAGACCTTGTAACGTTGTTTTGGATTTAAAAAGCCCTAAATCTTCCTAAAAACGTAAAAAATAGAAAAAAAGTTTCAAAATTTTTTCTTAGTGTTTTACAGTTAGTTATGTATGTTAGAGGTAAAAAATATTAAAAAACATTTGGTGGGTAATGAAAAAGGTAGTACTTTTGCAATCCCAAACGACGAGGAAGCGAAGCGAGAGACAGAGGGGAGTTGGAAGGGGAATTTGATCTTTGAAAATAATGAACCAAGGTAGCGGAGATAAACGAATAAGTTTATCGACCGGAGTAAGGAGAAACGTCAATTAAAAAAGATAATAAAATAGATATCGGTAAGATATTTAGAGATAATAATACAATGAAGAGTTTGATCCTGGCTCAGGATGAACGCTAGCGGCAGGCTTAACACATGCAAGTCGAGGGGCATCGAGAGAGTAGCAATACTT
>JAEIGA010006519.1_pt1 | contig 17775 bp, 24 predicted proteins | sample 9270691 | NCBI WGS metagenome assembly JAEIGA01 (sample SAMN17057246, study PRJNA624740) | gut metagenome | biome: biome; isolation source: fecal sample | host: Bos grunniens | place: China: Xizang | collected 2019 | reverse complement strand
TTCCTCTTTTGATACATTAAATTTTGAAATTCTCGTTTTTCCACTGCCCAACGTGGGGCAGTCCTCGGAACAGGTCACAGACACCAACCGACTAAACGCCCGACAACGGCGAAACCCCACGAACGGCGAAATAAATTGCAAACCGAGAGCAGAGACACATGCTTGCATGATGACTATGCCGAGGTGCCGCATTTATTCGATGAACATCAAATAAATTAAAATCATGCCGATAAAACCATTCAAGGAAATACGACTGAAGCCCGAGCAGCCCGACTGCTGCAACGAGTGTCCGCTGCTCGGACTCATACCCGAGTCGGAGCGAGAGTTCGGGAGCCAGGAGACGCTTGTGTGCCTGGGCACCCGTCACGCCATGAACGCCCGCATTGCCCGCTCGCGTGCCAGTGCCCACGATACCAAGCACCCCCTGAAGCGGTGGTGCGATGACGAGTGGGAGCGATGGCAGGAGGAGCCGTACTTCGGCAAGTTGCCGGTGCGCAAGATAGACGTCAGCCGCTACCGCGACCCGTGGGAGCGTTCGCAACAGTTACCCATCATCTTCCACGCCAAGCGTGGACGCAAACCAAAGAAGTAAGAACACGAATTAAATAAAAGGAACTATGACAGACGAACAACTGAAAGCCATGTCGAAAGAAGAGGCAAACAAGACGCTCAGCCGGAGCGACATGCATAGGTGGGTGCAACTGCACAACGCAACCGCAAACCTATATTTCGTCAAGGACGGCAAAATCGAAAACGTTGAGCCGTCCGGGTGGTGGTACTAATTCTTCCCTCTTAACTCTTAACTTAACAAGACAATGGCAAAACCAAAGAGCGCAAGCGCATACGCCTCGGAGCTGAAGCGCATGATAAAGAAACGCACGGGTGCAGACATGGAAGAGTGGCTCATGCCCCAGGTGAGGGCCACGGCATCCAATATGGTCATCCTGGACAAGATACAGGCGGAACTGGAGGAGGTGAAGTCGTTCGTGTCGGTGGTTGACGGCAGCACGGGTCAGAAGAAGAGCGAAGTGTCGCCCCTGCTCCCACACTACGACAAACTCCAGCGCACGCTGCTCATGCAGTTCGAGGCGCTGGGGCTGAACTATTCCACCACCCCGTCGAAGGTGAAGGAAGACACCCGCAAGGGAGTTGACGAGAAAGACCCAATGGTTCGATATTACGAAACAAAGAATACATGACTATGAAACAGGTAGAACTATTCAACGACCATTTTCAAAACTTTAAGGTGTACGGCATCCCTCATGCTCAACTTATAATAGCAGACCCGCCATACAACCTCGGAAAGAATGCGTATGCGAGCAATCCAGCCTGGTATAAAGATGGAGACAACAAGAACGGAGAGAGCGAGCTCGCTGGCAAGGAATTCTTCGACACTGACAAAGACTTCCGCCCCGCAGAGTTTATGCACTTTTGTTCTCAAATGCTCGTGAAAGAACCAAAGACAGGTCTAACAGATGAGGACATAGAACATGAAACGATAGGCGAGTCAGGAAGAAAGAAATCGAAAGCGCCATGCATGGTTCTTTTCTGCGCTTTTGAGCAGTTGCACTACTATATAGAACTTGCGTATCGATATGGCTTTATGCATTACATCCCGTTAGTGTTTCGCAAGAATTTTTCCGCCCAGGTACTAAAGGCAAATATGAAGATTGTCGGTAATTGCGAATACGGCCTTGTGTTGTATAAAGACAAGTTACCGAAGTTCAACAACGACGGGCGTATGGTGTTCAACTGCTTCGACTGGGTGCGTGACACCGTTACGCCAAAGGTACACCCGACACAAAAGCCAGTGCCACTTCTCGAGGAACTTATTCGCATATTTACCGACGAGGGCGATGTGGTCATTGACCCATGCGCAGGAAGTGGAACGACACTACGCGCTGCCGCGCAAATATCCCGTCGCGCATACGGTTTCGAGATAAAGAAAGACTTCTACAAGTTGGCAAAAGAAAAGGTTCTGAACAACTTGCAACCGAAACTATTCTCAATATAGAAAAACAAAGCGAAGCATGAAATACTTTTTAATTCGTTTCGTATTTGCCGTGTGCGTCGTTGGCATAATCGCCACGGGCTACGGAATGGTGTCCAGCGGGCTGAAAAGAGACACCGAGTCTGCCTTCGTGAAGGTTAGGAAAATAAAACCATAAACCATGACCAAAGAAGAAAAACAACGGGTGCACGATGTGCTGGCGGAAATGCTGCCGAAGCAATGGTGCGACGTGCTGAGCATAGAGGACAGGCTGTGTGTGTACCTGGAGGGACTGGTGAACAGTCCCGAGGAGCACAACGCCTACGAACTGCTGGGCGCGGTGAAGTTCCTGCGCCTGCTGCGCACCTACGAAGTGGACCGCGAGGCGTTTCGCGACGTGGTGATGAAGTACGAGGGAGAATGGGAGGAGAGGAACGGAGCGTGGCGCCATGTGGACGGAGGACTGAAGCACCCGGGAAACACGGGGCCGACATACTACCGGCTGCAACCCTTCCAAGTGTTTGTGCTGGCCTCGATGTTCGCCATGCGGGCATGGGTGAGCACGGAGGTGAGGGTGGGCACGCGCCCACTGCTGCCCACGGAACGCGAGGGCGAGGATGGGTACATCTACGACCTGCGCCGCCTGTGCACGGAGTTCACCTTCTACACGCCACGAAAGACGGCCAAGACGCAGCTCTCGGCCTTCATTCAGTTTTGGTTCTTCATGTCGGGCGACGAGAATGCCGAGTGCTACTGCTGCGCGAACGCCAGCGACCAGGCAAAGATATTGTTCAACCGCTCGCGCGACCTAATCCGTCAGATGGACCCCCACGAGCGGCGCATACGCTTCACCGCCTCGCAGGTCAACTGGAAGCCGGGACAATTCCGCTCGGCATCGCTCACTGCCCTCTCGGCTGGTGGCAAAACGAAGGACGGACTTTTTGCGCAGTTGTGCTCCGCCGACGAGTTTGGCAGCGCGGCCTATGTGAACGGAGCCAGCGACATGGGCAAGTTGGTGAGCGTGGTGGAGTCATCAATGGGACCACGGCGCGAGCCCATGACCTTCATCTCCACCACGGCGGGCATCATACGCGAGGGCCCCTTCATCGACAAACTGCGCGGCATGAAGCGACTGCTGGAGGCAGAACTTGACACCAACGCCGCCCACGAACTGAGCACCGACCGCCAGGCGTGCCTGCTGCTGGAGCCCGACGAGTGGGAACAGCAAGACGAAGAGGTGCTGCTCACCTCGAAACTGGTGCGCCGCAAGGTGAACCCCATGCTGGGCATCATTGTGCAGCACTCGTTCTACGATGATGAGATAGCGAAGGCGCGGCAGAACCCCGAGAAAAAGAACGAGGTCGTGTCGAAACTTTTCAACGTGTACCAAACGGGGCGCGTGCAAGAGTGGGTAAAGCCCGAAGAGGTGCGCGCCATCCAGGTGGAGCGACGCATCGACGACTGCACGGCATCCGAAGGGTGGCTCACCTTCACCGGCATGGACTTCTCGAAGGGCGACGACTTGAACGGCTGCGCGTTCCTCAGTTACAACCCCAACACGGGCGAGTTCTTCGGAGACATGGATGTGTACGTGAGCGAGGAGGCCGTCAACCAGTCGCCCATCCGCGAGCTGTGGCAAAGGTGGGCCGCCGAAGGGTGGGTGACCATAGTGCCCGGCAAGACCTTCGACCCCTCGTGGCCCGTGAACCGCATCATGCAACTGCACAACAAGGGCGTGGACTTCATCACCTTCGGGTATGACCCATACAACGCCAAGACGGTGGTCAACGCCATGACGCAGTGGGTCTTCGACATGGGAGCCGACCCCAAGCAGGTGGTGGTGCCCGTGCGTCAGAACTTCGCCACCTATTCGCCAGCCGTGAAGGAGTTCGACTACATGGTCAAGCGCAGCCGCGACGACGGCGCGGGGCATCGCATTGCCGACCCGCTCATCCACCTGTCGAAGAACCCCCTGTGGCCGTACTGCTTCGGGTGCGTAATGCTCCAGGAAAGCAACGACGGCATGGGCAACCTCAAACCCGTAAAGCGCGACAACGGAGCCGCCACGAAGGTCGACCCCGTGCAGATGCTACTCTCGGCACTCATTCTCTACGATAGCGCAGAAAGTCAGATAAACTAAAACAAAGAACAAGACATGGAACAATTCCCCGGACCAATACGGAAGAAATGGATAACCAAGGAAAGGAAGAGCGACGCCAAGCGCAAGGGAGTGGTCAAGAGCGAGTGCCTGGTGCTGAATAGGGCGCAGCGCGCATGGCTTTGCCGGTGGTTCCCCACGGTGGAGAACCGCATCCTGCAACAAGAGATGGGCATCAGCCACTCGTCGCTCCACCGCCTCGCGCGTCAGTTGGGACTAACCAAGAGCGCGGAAGGGATGCACGGCATCCTCAGTCGGAAGGCAAAGGAAGTGGTGAAGCAACTGGAAGCCAGCGGCTATTACGAAAGCCTGCGAGGTAAGGGGCCCTCGCAGCGTTCGCTCGAAGGTACGGCACGCATGTGGGAGGAGATAAGAGCGGGAAAGAGAGAGCTGCCGCTGGACATACTGAAGCGGAGAGACCCCGAAAAATATGCCAACCGCGCGCGGCGCATCGGAGAGGCGCACCGCGCCATGATACGGAGGGAACGGATGCGAATTGCGTGCGGCCTGCCGCGCAAGACCCAACTGCGCACGGTGGTGGAGAACCCCTACACATCGCGCCAGCGCAACCACCGCTACAACGCCCTGAAGCATGGGTACTTCGTCATGAATGACTGCACGGAGGCAAGTGGCGAACGCTACAACATCTACTACGACCAGGACACACAACGCAGCGAACGGCTGGAGCGCAACCTCATTGCGGACGGCTTCCACCTGCGCGAGTGGACTGCTTAATGTTTAACCCATAAAATTAAAAGACTATGACAAGAGAAGATTTTATAAAATTTTGGACGGAGGTCACCAGCGTGGTATTGACTGCATTTGCCGACGTTTCCGACGAATTGGGAGACCTCGTTAACGAGGCAAAAGGGAAATCCATCGAAGAGCAAAAGGGAGCATTTTGCGATATAGTGGACGCCGTTGTCGAAAATATAGTGAGCCGCATGAGTGATGAAGACTTAGCCGAAATGTAGGAAGTATGAAGACACGCATCTATCTCAGTGGAAAGATGACCGGCCTCACACGCGAGGAGGTCATGTACAGATTTGCGAAGGCAGAGATGGAGCTCCATCACCAAACGGGAGCCGCCATTGTCAACCCCTGCCGCGTGTGGGCATTCCGTTGCCCCAGGTTCTACCGCATCATTGAGTGGCTGTTCGGGAAGGACAACGCCTACAACCTGGTGCTGTTCTATGACTTGTGGCTGCTCTCGCGCTGCCAGCGTGTCCACCTCATTGGTCCCGACTGGCAGACCAGTCGCGGGGCAGTGACCGAGGCACACTTCGCACAGGCCGCCCGTATGGTGGTCACGATGGAAATCTACGATAAGAACCGTAAAAAGAAATAACAATGACAAGGGACGAATACATCAACCACTTTATGGCGGTAGTAAACGCCGTACACCTTGCGGAAGAGAAGCTGCGCAAAGAGTGGGAGGAGCGACTGCTCGAGATGCCACATCTCACGGACAAGGAACGAAAAGAGCGCGCCATGTCGTACATCCGTGCCGTGGCCACTGAGGTCGTGAGCGGCACAAGTGACGAAGAACTTGCAAACATGTAAAAAGAAATAACAATGACTGAGAGATACAAGAAAACGCGACGCCGTGCCTCCGACGCCGTGATACTATTGCACAGCGGCATGCATTACTGTTGCTATGGGCAGGACATTACTATCGTGCGCGACGCGCTACGCGACCGCGTGTTCTCAACCAGCCGCGACGCTGAAGGTCGCGAGGTGTACCACTTCGACCGGGTGAACCTCTCCGAAGTGATGTGCGCCGTCATTCGCGCCGGCCATCGCGTCATCATCGTGGAGGAAGACATGGAGGTGGTGGCCGACATTGCCAACAATGACTCCTACGGCGGCAACGTGCCAAGCGGAGAGATGGAGGGATGAATGCCGGAGGCAAGTGAAAAGTGAAGAGTGAAGAGTGAAGAATTTGCTTCCGCTCTTCATTCTTTGCAAGTTTATCAAGAATTAGCAAGAATTATAAACAATAGCACAATGACCAAGAAGGAATTCTACGAAGAGGCGGTGCTCAGAGTGGCAGCCGCGCTCGTGAAGGTGCTCGACGAGACCTCGGAGGGCATCATCGACAACCCCGAGGCACGGACAAAACTTGCGGAAACAGCGCGCGAAGTGGCGCACGAACTGACAGCCGCCTGCTATGGTGCGGAACGACCTAAACAGAAGGTGGATCCAGTCGACAATATGGAGTGGCACTCGATGGAGGAAGGAACCCCGCAGCAGCGCTCCATGTACCTTATCGCAGAGAACAGGAACGGCACACCATTCTGCCGCATTGCGCAGTACGACCCCAGGCGCGACCTGTGGAGGCCGTGGGAGTCGCCGACCTACCTCGGAGAACCACTCTCGGAAGCGCAGCTCTCATACGTTACGCACTGGATGCGCGTAATTGCGCCCGAAACTCTCCAACCTGCGGACGAAGACTGACCAAAGCAAAGGCACCCACGTCGGGTGCCTTTCTTTGTTTCCAAACGTGCCTAAACGATGCGGAATACACAAAAAAGCGGGCAAAATACTAAAAAATTAAACAAAAGTGCAAAATATTTGAATAAATACTTGTACAATTCAAAATAACATTGTAAATTTGCATCAGATTCAAGAAACAAATAACACTAACAAGGGCGGCAACCTATAAGCGGCAACAAGAAAATGAAGACTTACACCAACGCAACGACAGCAGACCTCCGCAACAAGGTAAACGAATGGAAGGAAATGACCGAGGGCAACGAGCACAGCGACCTCCTCTGCGACATGGCGATTTTCTTTGAAATGGGCAGCGAGTATGTGAACTACTTCTTCGACCTCTCTCTGAAGAACGGCCTAACACTGGACGAGTGCAACGCACGATACGAAAAGAAAAAGGAAATGCTCGAAGGTATCAGAACACAGCACGGGGAAATGGTCTACAACTTTATATTAAAAGCATTCTAAAACCAACCAGGGGAGGGGAAACCCTCCCCGACATAACAAACAACAACCAAAACACCGGCGGCAACGGGTAACAGCGGCACTAAAGAAATGACATACTATACAGTAAACGACGCGACAACAAAAGAGCGTGACGAGTTCTACACGCTGACCGAGGCAAAGCGATGGATGCGCGAGCGTATGAAGCAGGGGCACGAGGTGAGTGGCAGCAAGACCAAAGTGTGGGCGAATGGAGATTTTGAACCATGCGGGCCTATTACAATAACGGGTCACAATCGCACATTCATGGCCAACGCTGGAATGGCTAAGGCGAACTACTAATAAACGACGGAACTATGACAGAAGAACGGAAACAAATGACGCGCGACAAGATAGGCGCGCGTGTGCTCGCCCTGCGAAAGTTGGCGGGGCTGAGCCAGGAAGAACTGGCTGCGCGTTCGGGATTGCAGCGCACCCACATCTCGCGCATAGAGATGGGAAAGTACACGGTAACGCTGGACACCCTCCAGGCCATAGCGGAAGCACTGGGCATGACGGTGGACATCATAGACCCACGACTGGCGGACCTCGCGCCGCTGAAGACACTCTGACACAACCAGGGGAGGCAACCCTCCCAAAACACAAGCCAACCACAACCGCAGGGCACCCCACGAAGGGGTGCCTTTTTTGTTTTGGTAAACCTTCGGGCATAGTGCGCGCGTATGGTATGAAACGCACAACGATATTATGCGCCATGCTGGTGACGCTGGCGGGATGCAAGACACACGAACGCATCGTGGAGGTGGAACGGGTACGGACCGACACCACCTACATCACGAAGCACCAGCGCGACAGCGTGTGGCTGCACGACAGCATCCACGTGAAGGACAAGGGCGACACAGTGACCATCGAGCGATGGCACACCAAGTACATCGAACGAGCCACGCACGACACCATCTACCAGGCCACGCACGACACGCTGCCCCTGCCCTACCCGGTGGAGGTGGTGAAAAAGGTGGAGAAGCCCCTCACATGGTGGCAGCGCATGAGGCTACACGTGGCGAACATCGTCCTGCTGCTGTTGCTCATCTATGGCGGTGCGAAGCTGTGGCGCCTGTATCGGAGGCTGAGACCATAAAAAAGACCTTTTTTGTTTTGTCTTGTCATGATAATTTTTGCCCCTGGTCACGAGTTGGCCGGGGGGGGGTTCGTGGCAAAAGGTAATAATTTTATATTATCTAAATGCGAAAATCGCATATTTTGAGCGCGGTAAACCTTCGGGCATTGTGCGCGCGTATGGTATAAGACATACAACGCACAAATGGATATTCAATTAGACAGCATCACGTCATTGCTGAGCATACTGCTCGCAGGCGGTGGCGGCGGCGTGTTCCTCACGTGGGGATACATGCGGCGCAAGGCGAAAGCCGAAGCAGTGAGCGCAGAGGTGAGCGCCACGAAGGAAATGCAAGACATGTACCAACAGATGCTCGAGGACGCAAAGCACGACCGGGAAGACCGCCGGCAACAGTTGCAAGAACTGCGCGAGGAGCGCGACCACTTCAAGAACGACCGCAACGAACTGCGCGACCGACTGGGGAAGATGGAGGACAGCATCCTGGAGATGAAGCGCGAAGTGGCACGCAACGCGAGAAAGGTGGACGCGATGGGCCCTTTTATCTGCGCCCGACAGGGCTGCATGCAACGCATTGCCGCAGTAATCTCAGCGGACGGCACCGCTAAAATCAAAGAAAAGAAGCCATGAACATCTATCTCAAACAAGGCAGCAAGGGCGGCGCAGTGAAGCTCGCCCAGCGACTGCTCCATCTGTATCAGGATGGCATCTACGGCCCCGCCACCGCGGAAGCCGTGCGCGAGTTCCAAAAGACCAACGGACTGAAGGCCGACGGGGTGATAGGGCCCAGCACCTGGGCACGCCTCGTGGGGTTCCTGTTGTTGCCCTCGAAGCGAGTCATCACGGAGATAATCGTCCATTGCACCGCCACGCCAGCCGGCAAGGACTACACCGTGGACGACATCACGCGCTGGCACAAGCAGCAAGGCTGGAGCACCATCGGCTACCATTACGTGGTGTATCGCGACGGCACCATCCATACGGGGCGCGACGTGGACACAATTGGGGCACACTGCAACGGCCACAACGCCCACAGCATCGGCGTGGTGTACATAGGCGGCGTGCAACGCGACGGGAAGACACCCAGCGACACGCGCACATGGAAGCAGCGCGAAGCTCTGAGCGACCTGCTCTTCGACCTGCACATCATGTACCCAGGCGCGAAGGTCTACGGCCACCGCGACTTCGACAAGGGCAAGGCCTGCCCCTCGTTCGATGCACGCAAGGAATACAGCACACTCTTTTCCTCATAGTTTGAATGATTTTTATTGCGGTAAACCCTCGAAGCGATTTCGGGGGTTTATTGTATGGGAAGACTCTCTGAATACATAAACGGCCCCAGCGGCTCGCGTCCCGCGTTCCTTAATCAAAGTCCAAGAGGAACGGGAGGCACGAGCGGGTATATTGAAGTCATCGGCGAAGAGCAAGTGAGCGCCATGATGGCGTCATTGTTGACCAAAGACCCAACGATGGACCGCATGGTGCGCCGTCTCATCGCGCAGAAAACGCGCGAAGCTCGCAACCGCGTGAGCCGCGACATGGCAGGATATATCAAGGACGACCCCCGCAAGGCAGCGCGAGCCGTGAAGCATATGGTGTACAAGACACTGTTCGGCTCCAATATCAGCATATTGTCGAAGCGCAAGGCATCGAGCACGCGCGCGACCCTGAAGCGCGAGCGCAAGCTGGACAGCAACCCCAGGCAGTGGGGCGGCAACCGACGCCCACGCAGCCAGCGCACGGAGCAAATGGACTCGTACTTCGGAGCCGACCGTGGCTTCGCGCTGCGTTTCCTCAGTTCAGGAACAGGTGCAGACGCACGACAGACGCGCTTCGGAAATCGTGGCACCATTGCCGCCAGCGGCATGTTCGGACGCATCGCGCCCTGGCACGTGGAGCAGGCCCTCCAGGAAATAAATGCCGCGATATTAGAGTATATAAACCAACAAGCAAATGGCTAAGAACGATATTTTGGTTCGCTGGAAAGCGGACACCAGCAACTACGACGCCAACATCGCGAAGGCGCGGCGACAGCTCGACGGCTTTGCGAAGGATAACCTCTCGGCAGGTGGTGCCATGAAGCAACTCACGCAGAGTGTTGTCGGCGCTGCCACAAAGTTTGCGAGCCTCGCGGCCGCTGGCAAACTCGCGATGGAAACCATTAAGGGAGCATTCAACGCGACCGAGCGCAGCGCAGACGCACTGGCGAGCACGCAAATGCAACTGAATAGCGTCATCGATAGTTTCTTCCGCACACTCAACGATGGCAGTTTTACCACCTTCTTGTCGGGTTTGTCGGATGTGGCTACCAGGGCGAGGGAAGCATACGAAGCGATGGACGAGTTGTCCTCGTTCGCTGTGCGCTACAACCCAAAGAACCAGGCAGACATGCAGCGCATCGACAAGTTGCTGAAGGAAGCCCGCGCACTCCAGGCGAAGGGAGACAAAGCAGGAGCCGCAGCCAAGACAGAGGAAGCCACGGCAATAGCAAACCAAGCAAGGGCCAATACATTGGCATACGGCCAGCGCGAATACAACGCGGGCATGGCCACGCTGAAGAACTTGCTCGGGCAAAGCGGGACGACGTTCTCGGATAGTCAGATAATGTGGTATTCGGACCCGAAAAACTTCGACGAAGCAAACCGACTGGCTAAGACCTACGAGAAAATAATCGGCCTTCAAAAGTCTATGACGTCGGGGCCCATGAGTGGCCAGGCGGTGAGGGAAATCCAAAAGCAAATAGATGCGCTTGGCCCTGTTACCCCGAAGATGGCGCGCGCGTATGCCTACATGAACACGCGCGACACAGCGGGGACGGAGAAGGGAGACATGTTCATCAAGGCCACCGAACAGATATACGGCAAGCAAAGGGCAGAATACGCCGCAGACGCAATTCAGGCTCGCATAGACAGGGCCTACGCCGTGGCAACTAAAACAACTGGCGGTGGCACCACCACGCCAGCCGGCAAGGTCGCAGAACTGCCTCCCGAGGGTAGCATATTGGCGCAGGAACAACTTGTGGCAGACTTGACCAAGAAATGGAAGAACGCCACCGACCAAGTGGGGCGCGATGGATACCTCGCAGAGTTGGAAAAGGCGCAGAAGGTGCTCGAAAACATGACCAGCAAACCAAGCGCCAACCCATTCCTCGCGGGTGACCCCTCAAAGATGGGCGTGCAAGCGCTGGCACTCTACGATATACCCGAGAGCGCATTTGAACAGATGCAAGCAGGCATACGCGAGCAGTTCCGACAGCTTGACCTCACCACACTCACCACGCTCGTAAAGGTTTCAATGGAGAACGGTATCCGCGACTTCGATGGCGACTTCTCAGCGCTTCGCGAGAAGATAGGGCACGGCATGCTCATCACCGACGAGGAGTGGCTGGCGTTCCAGGAATCCTTCAACGAGAAACTTCAGTCTTTGGGCCTCGAGCCAATCAAACTCAACCTCGACACAGGAGGGCTGGAGAACGTGACAAAGGAGACGAAGAAAATGGGAGACAGTTGGCAGTCGGCAGCGCAAGCCATCCAGGCAGTGGGCAGCGCCATGAGCGCCATCGAAGACCCAGCCGCAAAGGTGGCGGGCACCATAGCCGAAGCCATTGCAAGCATTGCGCTGGGTGCCGGTCAGGCCATCGCAAGCCACGGCGGAAGAATGGAGAACGGCGGCCCCTGGGCGTGGTTAGCCTTTGCAGCCGCCACCACTGCGACCATGATAACCACAATAGCATCCATACGCAAGGCCACGTCGCACGCAGAGGGTGGCATCATTCCCGGCAACAATCTGAGCGGGGACAACCGCCTCGCATGGGTGAACAGCGGCGAAGTGGTGCTCAATGCCGCGCAGTCTGACACGCTGGCCGCAAAGTTGCAAGGGAGCAACCCGCTGGAGAACATGACCCTCACGGCAAAGGTGGCAGGCAAGGACCTCGTGCTGGCCATCAACAATTCACAAATAGGAAGAAATCAAGGCACGCTAAAATTCCACTAATATGGCATGGAACAACCGCTGGCGGCTCAGTTATAAGTCGCTACACGAAAAAAGCAATTATATCTACATCCAGTCAGAGGATGCGGGCAGCCTGGTGAGTCTCACGCCTGCCGCCGTTCCCCTGGAACTGGAGACGGACAACGACATATCCCTCGACGCGTGCGTGCGACAAACCACGGGCACGCTGCGCTTCGTCAACAACGGAGAACTCAAAAGCATCATACCACAGAGCACATTCGCGCGCAGGATAACATACACCCCGACGGGCGACTACACCTTTTACGGCTATTTGAGCTGCGAGAGCGTGACACAGCCGTGGGACGGCACGCCCTACGAGGTGGAGATACCCGTCTTTGGTATGCTGAGCATGCTCGACTTCGTGTTTGTGGAAGATGACCCCACCGACCTGTTGCCGCATCCGTTCGCCTCCTACCTGCTGGAAGCGATGGCCGCCGTCGATTTCGACTTCCGTGCAGTAATCCTGCCAGGTGAGGAAACGGAGGGCGACGGCATTATGGACATGCCCATCCGCCGCCGCTGGTTCACGAAGTTGGCAGAGGAAGACGGGGTGAAGACATACAAGGGCATATCGTGGAAGGAAGCCCTGGAGCGCACGCTGAAGGCATACGCCTACACCATCGAGCAGTGGGGCGACGTGTTGGTCATCAAGAGCCGCCGCCCTCGCACAGCGAGCAAGCGATATTCCAAGGCGGCACTCGAGACCATTGCAGCCGGAGGCACCGGGACTCTCACAGACTGGGAACCAGTCGCAATGGACATCGAGGCAGCGTTCCAAAACATGAGCGCGTCCAACACTACGCACGACGTGAAACCCTACAAGAGCATTATACTGAATATGAAGCTCGAGGAAGACGCGCAAGGGTGCAGCGTTGACGCTGGTGCTGTTGTTTGGGACGTGCAGGGCTACTATTCGGGCGGTGGTATAAGTAGCTACTTGTATATAGGCGCAAACACAACGCAGTCGAACCTTTCACTGCAAAGGAATTACATCGACTCGTCTGGCGCTATCATCGGGCCTGTCCCGTCGTATGCTCCACACCTTGTAACTTCATACGAGGGGCACACCATAGCGGGCGCTGAGATAGCCTCGCACGAAACGTGGCCAGCAAGCGACAACGACAGCAAGAACTCGGTGGCGAAACCATCGGGTGACCTATGGTTGACGGGAGGTGCCAACGGAAGCCGCCCAGGTAGTGACGGGTTCGCGTCGAGTTTCGTGAAGGTGGCGCAGTTCCAGTTCGCCAACAGTATAGACGTGAGAGGAGAGTCAGGTACTCTTTGTATTAGTTCAATTATGAGGCTAACAACTGGCATAAATGTGGAGCCAAGTAACCCAGCAAATAACACGTCGCTATACATCAGCGTGGAACTGGACGAGCACACCTACTGGAACGGACAAAAATGGTACTACAACCCCGACAGGACGAGCGACCCCTATGTTTTCCCCGTGTCCTTCGATGCGAACGGAAATATAAAGACGAACGTCTCCGACGTGCCCATATATAGAAGGCTGAGTTATGAGGGCGCGGACGGATATATGCTCCCGTTCGACTCTGAATATAAAGCCAACGTATTTCAATTTGGAATCTACGCCCCCAAAATAACCATTTATTCTCCGTTTCAAATGTCCCCGGACAAGTTCGTCATTCTAAAGAACTTTAGCATGGACTTTTGTCCCGTCGAGGCTGTGAACGCGAAGTCAGAAATAACCCGGAAAATATCGAACGGCGCGGAGCATGGAGACGATGTCACCATATCACTCGATACATGGTCGGGTTCCATATATGCAAAATTTTCTTCATTGTCTTACCAGCCGTATTATCCTTCTTCGCCTTCCAATTATAGCGAAGTCGTCTTTGAGTTGAAATACACCCGCCGCGTCATAATCCTGGAGAACGCATGCCAGTGCGAGACGGACAACTCCGTTCTCTTTGACCCGACGCGCGTCTATACGTTCGCAGGCAAAAAATACTATTACATAGGCCGCACGCTTGACACATCCACAGACAGCGGACAGGTCACATTGTTGGAATATAGATACCCATATACGACATGATTTTACAAGGCAACAATCTCATCATCAAGGCCAACGGCACACAGTTGGCGAAGTCGAAAACGTGCTCCATCGACATGGGCGTGGACACGTTCGAGGTAAGTTCCCCAACGACGGGGACGTGGAAGACCCACATGTGCAAGCGCAAGGGGTGGAACGTCTCGTGCAACCACCTCGTGACGGTGGCGGGGTGGTCGAGCGAACTGCTCAAACTGGGCAGCATCGTGACGTTAACCCTGGAGGTGAGGAACGGCGGCACGAATTACAACTTCGCGGGCTTCTATTCCGGCGCGGTATCGAACAGCCGCACGTACAACCCCACGGGCATATACTGGCACCCCACGCTGAAGATGTTCGTGGCACTGAGTAACGACACCTACTACAAGTATTGGGCATATCAGAACCCCAGCGCACCAGCCGAGACGTACTTCACCACACCCGACCCATTCGCCACATACGTGGACGTGAGCACGAGCAAGAGTTACGCAGTGGACACTGAGGGCGGCAGCATGGTGGAGTTGCGCTCGTACAGCGGGCAGGCCATCGTGGAAAATGTGCAAGTGAACGCAAGGCGCGGAGCTCTCGCCAGCGGTGGCTTCAAGTTCCTGGGCACGGGTGAGCTCTCACTTGTGACAACCTAAAAAAGACTACTTTCTTCCAGTTTCTTCGCTTTGTTTTATGTTGTGGTAAACCCTCGCAGTGATTGCGGGGGTTTAGTGTAAACATAAACCAATTAAAGCATGGATAATTTCTTCGCACGATGGTTCCGGCGTGAGGCAATGCCCGGAGTGCCATCGACAACAAACCCGAATGACCCCTCAAACTCGCCCGTCATAGCGAAGGGCGACTGGAAGGAACAGGTCGTTCTGCCCACGGGAAGGAAATCGCTCGTGGTGCCTGCGTGGTTCCGTGGCGTGAGCCTAATCATGCAGACAATGGGACAAATGCGCGTGCAGTATCAGCGACTGAACGGCGAGGGCGGCAACTTCATCGAGGACCGCTACGGCGACGCGCGCAGGTTGAACTATCTGCTCCAGGTTCGCCCCAACCCGCTCATGACTGCCTCACAGATGCAGGAGCAGATTGAGTTTCGAAAGATTTACTACGGCAACGCCTTCGTGTATATCGAGCGCAACGCATCGGGGTGGCCGGTGAACTTGTGGCTGTGTACGGGTGGAGGTTACGACCCCATATCCAACAAGTACACGCTTACCTACAACCGCGAGGGCCATCCGGCACTGGTGACAGACGCGCCCGCCGAGGACGTGCTGCACTACAAGAACATATTCCTCACGGACGACTACTACATGGGTGTGCCCACCATCGTCTACGCCATGAAGACGCTCTCCATCGCTGCCACGGCAGACGAACAGAGCCTGAAGGACATGGCAAAGGGTGGTAAGCACAAGGTTATCATCCAGGAAGAGAAAGCGCCCACGCTGGGCATGCGAGGCAGGGCCGACCGCAAGGAACTGAAGCGCATGGCGGAACAGTTCGCCAGCGACTGGCAGTCGGGCGACTTTCTGTTGCTCGACAACGTGGCGGGCACTCAGATAATAAGTCAGACGGCCGCAGAGCTCCGAATACTGGAGAACCGAGGCTTCGAGGTGAACGACATAGCCCGCATACTGGGCGTGCCCCGCATCATGATGATGGAAGACGCCGGCAGTTCGTACAAGATGCCCGAACACGCCACGCAGGAATTCCTGCTGCGCACCATACAGCCCCGCATACGCGAATACGAGGACGAACTGAACTCGAAGATGCTCTCCGAGTATGACTTCGGCCGTCGCCGCATCCACGTGTGCGAGCTGGCACTCCGTCGCCTCGACGCGAAGGGTCAGGCCGAAATTGACAAGATGCACATGGAGACAGGCTGGAGCGTGAACGAAATCCGCAGCCAGTACGACCTGCCCAACATCGCCGAGGGTGACGCCCACTATGTGAGCACCAACCTGGCAGAAGTGGGGAGCGAGAAGCTGCGCAGCGCTGACGGTCAGTCGGCACCCACCACAACCGAAGCCCCCACTGGAGAGGGGGAGGAAGGAGGTGAAGCATGAAATGGCTCACGCTTGACTACATCAAGGCACACTCGCGCATCGACTTCAACTGCGAGGATGACCTGCTGACCCTGTACGGCGAAAGTGCCGAGGCCACGGTGCTCAATATCGTGGACAGGACATACGAAGACATTATTGCCGTAAACGGCGAAATACCCGCGCCACTCTATCACGCAGCCCTCATGCTCGTGGAGGTGGCATACACCCGGCGCGCACCCATCAGTCAGACCAACCTCTACACGGTGCCCTACACCTTCGACATGATTATAAAACCCTACATGAAACTATCCGACAATGTGCAGCAATAACGACTACATACGGCGCGTCATAGGCGTGACGCGCACCTTCTACTGGACCATCACCACCGGTGGCGTGGACGTTGACCTCGAGGGTCGCAACCTTCGCCTGGTAATCGTGGCAGCCAAAGGCGGCGAACAGGTGATGGAATTCACCACGGACGCCAACGTGCTGTCCTTTGTATGGCAGGGCAAGGCGCAGACACGCATCGACAAGTATAGCGTGGTGCTTTGGGAGAACTACGGCGAAGACAGCCAGCGCCGCGTGGACATCCACAACTTCGTGGAGTTGGTGCCCTGGTGCACCGAGCAGTCGGGCGAATATCCCGACCTGACCGAGGAGACCATCGAGTTGGGCACCTCAGACTTTACCGACCAAAGCGGCGCGACTGTCGCCGTGGTGGACAGCCTCGACTCGCACAGCTCCACGGCTGCACTGTCCGCCAACATGGGCCGCGAGCTGAACGAGAAGAAGCAGGGGAAGATAACGGCGAACGCTCCCGCATACCTGCAAAACGACACGCTGCGCCTGCGCATGCTGGCCATCGGCAACGACGTGATGGGCTTTGTGGGCACGCAAGTATATCCCGAAGTGACCGAAGAGTCCGGCAAGGATGCCATCATGCCAAGTATTAAGGCTATCGAGGACCACATCGTGACCCCATTGCAGACAGCCATCGGCGGCAAGCAGGATACCATCCAAGACCTTGCCACCATCCGCTCGGGGGCAGCCGCCGGTGCTACGGCATACCAAAAGCCCGTGTCAGGCATTCCCGCCACCGACCTCGCGCAAGCTGTGCGAGATGACCTCAACCTGGCAGCCTCTGCGCTCCAGGATGCACCGGCTGACGGGCAACAGTATGCACGAAAGGACCACGAATGGGTACCCGTCGAAGCAACTGGCGGTGGCGGCGGTTCACTGGCCATCGTGGAAGTGGCGGCTGGCACGACTGCAATCGCGGCAGAGGCTGACACATACTACAAGGTGGCAGGACAGACGACCAATCTTGCCGTCACATTGCCAACAATGGACGATGCGACAAAGACTGCCAAGTGCTTGTTCCTCGTGACGGCTGGAAGCAACCCGTCAATTACATTCGGCACAGCACAGAGTGGTGCGACACTGACCTAT
>JAEIGA010006518.1_pt1 | contig 17775 bp, 7 predicted proteins | sample 9270691 | NCBI WGS metagenome assembly JAEIGA01 (sample SAMN17057246, study PRJNA624740) | gut metagenome | biome: biome; isolation source: fecal sample | host: Bos grunniens | place: China: Xizang | collected 2019 | reverse complement strand
CAACTCAGTCTTGGAATCTTGACAGACCGGATGCTAAGTACGGTAGAATCAACTCTACTAACAACAGAAAGGAAAGTACTATGTGGTTGAGAAATGCTGCTTTCTTGCGTTTGAAGAACGTAGAGCTTGGTTATAACTTCTCAGGTAAGGCATTGAAGACTGTTGGTGTTAAGGGCCTTCGTTTCTATGTCGGTGGTTACAACTTGTTTACAATCTCTGGTTTGAAGGAAGTTGACCCAGAAACTAACAACACAGCAGCTTACCCTCTTATGAGAGTATTCAACACAGGTGTTAAAGTTACATTCTAATAATATTTGTAAGTTAATATGAAAAAGTTTCTATATATAATTACTGCAGGTCTTCTGCTGTCAGCCTGTACAGAAGATTTCTTGGAAAAGCAGCCTCTGGATAAGATGTCCGAAGCTGACATCTTCTCTAATGCAGCTTTGGCTACTGCTTATGCTAACTCTTTCTATACTATTCTGGAGGATACTTTCACTGAAGCAAACGTTGGTTCGATCACTGACGAGTCTTGGTACAATTATGGTGGTTCTTCTACTCGTATCGTAGCATCAACATTCTATACTCCAGATACTTTCCAGTATTTTAATGAGTCAGATAATGGTGGTTTGCATAACACTCGTATCACACACCTTAACATCTGGAGAAATGCTTATAAGGGTATCCGTTATATCAACGACTTCTTGACAAAGATGGAAGAGAGTACTATCGCTGAGGCTGATAAGAAGTCTCTGACAGGTGAAGCTTATTTCTTCCGTGCTTGGCTTTATACAAACCTGATTCAGCGTTATGGTGGTGTTCCTATTGTAAAGGAAGTTTATGAACTTGGCGGCGAATTTAAGGCAACCCGCGCATCATTTGATGATTGTGTTGACTTTATTCTTGAGGATCTTAAGCTTGCAAAGGAGAATCTTCCTGCATTCGACAAGGCTGTCAAAGGCCGTGCTAACGTAGACATCGCTATGGCTCTGGAAGCAAGACTTACCTTGATTGCAGCTTCTGCTTGGTTTAACGATCAAAGCGATCCTACTCCATCTAATCCTTTGACAAAGGGTGCTTACAGCGCAGCTAAATGGGATCGCGCACTTAAGGCAAACAAAGCTTTCCTCGATCAGTGCGGTCCACATTATTCTCTTCCTGCTGAGTATAGCGATTCTTGGACTAACCCGGCTTCAACTGAGATTATCTGGGCTAAGTATTACAATAATACATCTGGTGACCAGGCTGGTAGAACAGCTAAGGCTCAGTATTACTATGGCCCTGCTTACCTTGGTGGTTGGAGAGGTTGCGCTCCTACAGAGGCTCTGATCATTGACTACGAAATGGCAAATGGTAAGAAGTTCTTCGAAGAAGGTTCAGGATATGATCCGGTTCACCCTTGGGCAAACCGTGACCCTCGTTTCTACGATACAATTCTTTATCCTGGTTGCGAATTCCGTGGAACAACATACGATCCATTCAATTATTTCGAGAATAGAGAAGCTACCAAGACTTCTGCTAATGGTCAGGAGTTCTATGCAGACCATACTGGTTATGGACTTCGTAAATTCCACCTTGAGGATCAGCCGATTTCAGCAAGTGTTACCACTACAACTCACTACGTATGGTTCCGTCTGGCTGAAATGTATCTGAACTACGCAGAATGTTGCTATATGACAGGTGACGAAGGCACAGCACGTGAATACATCAATAGGGTACGTACACGCGCAGGTATGCCTGCTGTTACTGAAGGTGGTTCTAACCTGTTTGATCGTCTTGTTAACGAGCGTCGTATCGAGTTGGCATTCGAAGGTGCTTTCCGTTATTTCGACCTTCGTCGTTGGAAACTTGCTGAGTACTATGAGCAGATTCCTTGGATGGGTATCTACGCATATGCATATCAGGATAAGTTGAACGATCCGAATGCAACAGATGATGAAAAATATGATTATCGTGTTGCAAGAGTTTATGACGGTAATGTAAACACTTGGCCAATCGCTCCAGCAGCTGAGGAGCAGAGAGTTTACAAGTACACTTGGTTGGGTAAGGATTACTTCATTGACTTTGGTGACTGCCATCATAAGTTTGGTTCAACTAACAAGCGTTTCTTGAAGGACCGTAGCTATCTGCTTCCTATCGGAACACTGGAAATTGAAAAGAGTGAAGGCTCTATCGTTCAGAATCCAGGATATGAGAAGGCTTGTCCTGCTAACGAAGAAAACCTCTCTGTATATCCAACAGGTTTTGTTTATAATCCACAGCTTGAAGGTATTCAGTTCTAAAAGTTTTATAATTCTTTAAAAGAATAAGATTGTGGTGGCTGATGCAAATATGTTTGCATCAGCCATCTTTGTTGTTTCGTTGAGATGTTCTGTTTTGATATATATTTAATAATAAAACGTAACAAAATATAATATAAAGTGAAATATATTGAAATATAATTGTCAAATTGTTTACTAATTATTGCGTAAATGAAATATAATTTCATACATTTGTGAAAATGATAATCACATAATCCTAAAATTAATTTCTTATGAGTCCGATCAAAAAACTGACATTGGCCATTGCTTGCGTACTATCGCTGTCAGTGGCTTTCGCCCAGAACAAGACTGTTACGGGTGTCGTTTCGGCAATTTCCGGAGAGAGCGTCATCGGTGCCGGTGTCCTCGTTGACGGAACAACCAAAGGAGTTACTACTGACATCGACGGTCGATATTCAATCGACGTTCCAAGCGATGCTGTCCTCGTGATTTCAAGCATCGGTTACAAGACTTTGAAGGTAAAGGTTGACGGCCGTGCGAAAATCGATGTAACCCTCGAAAATGACAACCAGCTTCTCGAAGAGGCTGTGGCAGTAGGTTACGGTAACCAGAGTAAGCTTACTCTCACCGGTTCCGTAGCACAGACAACAGGTAGAGAACTTGTCAAGAACTCATCCGTTAACCTCTCGCAGGGTCTTGCAGGACGTATGCCGGGAGTCATCGTGAACAACCGTTCAGGTGAGCCAGGTAAGGATGACGCTACAATGTTCATCCGTGGACGTAGTACTCTTGGTAACAACTCTCCTCTCATCATCATTGACGGTGTCCCTGGTCGTGGAGACGAGTTCTCTCGTCTTACCGGTGAGGAGATTGAGAGCATCAACGTTCTTAAGGATGCTTCAGGTGCGATCTATGGTGCACGTTCAGCAAACGGTGTAATCCTCGTTACCACAAAGCGCGGTAAATATGGTGAGGCTCCAAGAGTAACCTTTACATACGACCTCGGTCTCCAGCAGCCTACCAAGACTGTGAAGATGGCTGATGCTGTCCTTTATGCAGAGGCATACAATGCGTCACTCGCCATCACTGGTGCAGCTCCTCTCTACAATGAGACTCAGCTCAACCACTATAGAACCGGAGATGATCCGATCCTTTATCCTAACGTAGACTGGTATGACCTTATCGTGAAGCCTATCTCTGCACAGCACAAGTATGGTGTAAGCATCAACGGTGGTTCTGACAGAGTTGCTTACTTCGTTCAGTTCAACGGTCAGTATCAGGACGGTATCTACCACAAGTCCGCTACAAACTACAACCAGAACAATGTCCGTTCTAACATCGACATTCAGGTGACCAAGGGCCTTAAGCTCGGTTTCGACCTCAATGCACGTCAGCAGCATAAGAATTATTCTGCTTTCGGAGCAAGTGGTGATGGCGGTATCTTCTATATGCTCCAGCGTAGATTCCCTACTTCTCAGCCATTCTATCCAGACTATCCATACGAAAGATACACAGGCGGTGACAACCCTATCGTGATGGTTCAGGATATCACTGGTTACAACAAGACCACTATCAATACTGTGAATGCTACATTCTCAGCAAACTGGAATCTTGACTGGATTACCAAGGGTCTCTCTGTAAACGGTAAGTTGGCATACGACGTTGTTCAGTCTTTCAACAAGTCTTGGAAGAAGAACTGGAAATATTGGAAATATGACGAGATCACTGAAACTTATGAGGAGAAGACTTCTGCAAACTTCACAAGCCCTAACCTCTATGAGTCTCAGAACAATTCTCATACAACTACTATCAACGCCAACATCAACTATGACCGCGATTTCGATGGTCACCACGTGACAGCTCTCGCAGGTTTCGAGCAGAGTTCGTTCAGAAGAGACAACTTCAATGCTACCATCAACAAGTTCGACTCTGATATTCTTGACCAGTTCTTCGCAGGTACAGCGGATAAGGCATACTATGACATCGGAGGTTCTGCAGCAGAGACAGCACGTCGAAGCTACTTCGGACGTCTCGGTTATGACTACAAGAGCAAGTATATGGTTCAGGGTATCATCCGTTTCGATGGTTCTGAGAACTTCCCTAAGGAGAACCGTTGGGGTATCTTCCCAGGCGTTTCTGCCGGTTGGAGAATTTCTGAGGAGTCTTTCATCAAGGATAATGTTCCTGCACTCACAAACCTCAAGATCCGTGCTTCTTATGGTGAGCAGGGTAATGACCAGGTTTCTGCATTCCAGTATATGACAACTTATGCTTACAGCGAAGCTATCCGCTACAGCATGGAGGTTGACGGCAAGAAGGTGAATGCCATCATTCCAGGTATCATTCCTAACCCTAACATCACTTGGGAGGTTGCAAAGACTTGGAACGTAGGTATCGATGGTAATATCCACAACGGTCTCCTCGGATGGGAGGTTGAGGCATTCCACACACGTCGTTCTAACATCCTTTGTTCACGCAGTGGTTCAGTTCCTTATTATACTGGTCTTACAGGCTCTCTTCCAGCTGAGAACATCGGTATCGTATCCAACAAGGGTATCGAGGTTCAGCTCTCACACGAGAACCGCGTAAATGACTTCATCTATCAGGTAACCGGTAACTTCATGTTTGTAAGGAACCGTATCGAGTACATGGATGAGGCACCTTACGGAGAGCAGTACAAGTATATGGAGCAGACAGGTCACCCTATGGGATCTACTCTTCTCTATCAGGTGAAGGGTATCAACAAGACTCAGGAAGACCTTGAAAACAATCCGCAGTATAAGGGTGCAACTCTTGGTGACTTGATTTTCGAGGACCTCGACGGTGACGGACAGATCACTACTTTCGACCGCAAGCGTTGCGACCTTACAGTCGTTCCTGAAATCGTATTCGGTCTCAACTTCAATGCTCAGTGGAAGAACTTCGACTTCTCGATGCTCCTCCAGGGCCAGGGTCGCGCAAGATATTTCTATATGCCTACAACAGACCCTCAGTCTGACAACCTCGAGTACAATTTCGCAAAGAATGCCTGGACATTGGATAACAGAGATTCTAATGTTCCTCGAGTAGGATCACAGATTACAAGAGAGGACTCTTCATATTGGTACAGAAACGCTTCTTTCCTCCGTCTCAAGAATGTCGAGCTCGGATATACTATTCCACAGAAGGCCTTCGGTAAGGTTCCTGTAAAGGGTCTCAGATTCTACATCGCAGGTTACAACCTTTTCACTATCACAGGACTTAAGGAAGTCGATCCAGAGTCAAGCAGCCGCAGCTCATATCCTCAGATGCGTATTTACAACGCAGGTGTTAAACTTTCATTCTAATTCCTAAGGAGATATTTTTATGAAAAAGATATTATCAATTCTCGCATTTGCTGCAATAATGGTATCCTGCGCTGATGATTTTCTTGACAAGGTTCCGCTTGACAAGCTTTCAGAGGATGCAGTGTTCAACAGCCCACAGCTTGCAGAGTCATATGTAAATGCACTTTATCCGGTACTTCCTGACCCATTCCAGGAGGGAAATATCAGTAACATTACTGATGAGGGTTTCTTCAGGTATGGTGGCTCTTCTACCCGTTATATGTATGACGGACGACTCAGCCCATCGACAATCATCTATATCTCTGAGGGTGGCCCGGCTCACGACTCAAGAACAACTGTCCTCAATATCTGGAACAGAGCATATGAGTTCATTTACAAGATGAACTACTTCATCCAGGCTGTTTCCAAGGAGGATTCAAGACTGGAGAAGGAAGTTTCAGACAGACTTCTTGGTGAAGTTTACTATCTTCGTGCATGGGCATACTACAATATGATCCAGCGTTATGCAGGTGTTCCTATCATCAAGGTTCCACATAGCATCGGTGCCGGTGAGGATTTCTCTGTTGAAAGAGCTAATTTCGATGATTGCGTTGACTTTATCCTTGAGGATCTCGATAAGGCTGATGCACTCCTTCCTGCTAAGGACGCCAGCCAGCGTGGTAGAGTGAACAAGGACGTGGCTCTCGCTCTCCGTGCAAGAGTAACTCTCCTTGCTGCATCAAAGCTCTTCAATGACCCAGACAGCCCTCAGCCAAGCATTTTCAAGGGTCAGTATGACTATCAGGGCAAGTGGCAGAGAGCTTACGACGCTTGTAAGGCTATGGTAGACAGAGCAGATGTTGACGGTGCTTACGCTCTTGATGACAAGTACTCTGATTATTGGAAGGATCTTGATTCACCTGAGCTTATCTGGGCGAAGTATTTCGTAGTTACTGAGGATATCGACAAGGCGCAGCTTTACTATACTCTCGAGTATTATAACGGATGGACTTCAATGCAGCCTACTCAGGCCTTGATGATCGACTATGAAATGAATAACGGTAAGAAGTTCTTCGAGCCAGGTTCAGGATATGATCCTAAGAAGCCTTTCGCAAACCGTGACCCTCGTTTCTATTATTCGATTGCTACTCCATTCAGCAAGTATGGTGTAATCGAGGACGGCAGCTATAATGAGTATGACCTCCAGATGTACCTCCTCTTCAAAGATAAGACAAGGGATGACTTCACAGCTGACAAGACTATGCCGGATTATACCGATAAGGCAAAGGACCTTGCTCACGCAGTTACACATACCGGTCTCGAGCTCAGAAAGTGGTATGACCCTCAGAAGCCTATTACAGACAAGCAGACTATCACTCCATTCTATCCTTGGTTCCGTCTTGCAGAGTTCTACCTCAACTTCGCAGAGTGTGCTTATATGCTCGGTAAGGAGGATGAGTGCCGCACATACATCAACAAGGTACGTGCACGTGCTGACGTAAATATGCCGGCTGTAACAGAGGGTGGTACAAGCCTTTGGGATCGTCTCGTGAACGAGCGTCGTATCGAGATGGCATTCGAGTTCACTCGTTACTTCGACGTACGTCGTTGGATGATTGCCGACAAGTATGAGAACGTTCCTATCGCAGGTATGAAGACCATGATTCTTGAGAACGGAACCAAGAAGGATACCGTATATCGTATGGCCCGTCTTGCTTCTGAGGTTGACAAGAATACTTGCTACTATTGGGAGAACTCATCTGAAAGAGATATTTACATTGAGGGTAACAGTGGTAGAGACATTACTACTAAGTGGACTTATACTTGGCTCGGTCAGGACTATGAGATTGACTATGGTGAGTGTCCTCTTACATTCTCTCCAACTCAGAAGTATTTTGTTCCGGCAAACTACCTGATGCCTATTCCTGAGACTGAAATCAAGAAGTCACAGAATACGATTCAGCAGAATCCTGGATACTAATATTTACGATTCTACAATATTCCAAAGTGTCGGACCATCTCGGTCCGACACTTTTTTATTTATGTAAAAACGAAATCAAACGAAAATAATTACTTCTAAAGCGAAATAAAATACAATTAAAACACAACAAAAGATCAAATATTTACCCTAAAAGTTGCGAAAGTGAATTTTTATGGCTTTATTTGTTTAATTATACCCATATAGCTAAAACTGACTGATATGACATTCAAGAGACTCATCCTCGCAATTGCTGCTGTTCTGACTTTGTTTTCCTGCACGACAGAAGCATCCCTGATGTGTAACTATACATCAGCTGATATTTCGACACTTGAAGATGAACATGTTGTACTTGCCGGTTTCGCGGCTCGTGACGGCTTGTCTGACGGAATCCATATTCCGTTGCGTACTCACGCACTTGCCATTACCGATGGTGAGCAGAAGGTGTGCATAATTTCAAATGACGTGATGGAGATTTCTCCGTCTCTCGCAGGAGAAATCCGTACAGAGATCAGCAAGCGTTCTGGTCTTCCTTATGACAATATCCTCCTTCATTGCATCCATACCCACAGTGCACCACGTTTCGGCGGAGCAAGCGCACAGCCGGGAGGAACAAATGCAGCATTCAAGGAGAGAGCAGTGGAGGCGATGATCTCAAACGCTGTGAAGGCCATCACTGACGAGGCTGCTTATCAGGACTTCTCTCTCGAGATCGCAAAGGGACAGACCGACATCAACAGGAACCGCTGCGAGGCAGAAGGTCCGGTAGATCATTCACTCTATGCTGCCAAGGTGGTGGACAAGAATGGCAAGCCTATCTGTGCATTCTTCAATGTTGCCTGCCATCCGGTAAGTATGGGACATATCAGCGTAATGCTTTCGTCTGACTATTCAGGCGTGGCACGTAGAGAGATCTCAAAGGACTGGGGATGTGAGGTATTCCAGCTTACAGGAGCTTCCGGAAATATGAACCCTGTAGGTCCTGAGAGCACTTACGAGCAGGCTGAAAAGATCGGTGCCCAGCTTTACGGATCACTCAAGGCTCTGGAGTTCGAGGCTGTTCCTGCTCAGGGACTTCTCAGATTCACTACAGGACTTGCTGAGCTTCCATACAGCATCGATAAGGTGACTCCTGAGGCTGTAAAGGCTCATGCAGATGATCTCGTTGAGAATATGAAGACCGTTTTCCCTCGCTTTGCACGTGACGTAAGAGGTTGGGAAGAAGAGATTCTCGAGAGATTCGCAGAGGGACCAGTGAAGAGCAAGCTTGACTTCAATATGGCTGCAATCAACATTGACGGTATCCTCTTCTTCTTCACTCAGGGCGAGCCATTCTGTGAATATCAGATGGCGGCACGTGAATCTTTCCCTGGAAAGACTGTCTTCTTCGCCGGATATACAGGAGGTCAGAATTCATACCTTCCTTCAGCACACGCATTTGAGGTACGCAAGGGATATGAGTACGAAATCGAGCAGATGCATGTCTATATCAAGGCTCCTTATCCGCTTTCAGACAAGATGCCTGAGGCTTATAAGGAGGCTGTGTTCCAGACAATTGCAGCGGTTGATGATGCAGACCGTTACAGCATCATACCTGCTCCGGTAAAACTTGAGCCACGTCACGGTGAGTTCACTTTCAAGGGCGAGCCTAAGGTGAAGTACATCGACGATGCGACTGTTGCTCCGGAGGGATATATTCTTGATATCACCCCTAAAGGTATCGAGGTGACTGCCAGCACAGAGGCCGGAAAATTCTATGCTATGCAGACAATAATGCAGCTTCTTCCTGCAGAGGTTTATGCTCCGGAGGGATTTGCAGATAAGAAGTGGAGTCTTCCTTGCTGCCGTATCGAGGATGAGCCTAAGTTCGCCTGGAGAGGTATGCACCTCGACTGCGGACGTTATTTCTATCCTAAGGAAGAAGTAATGAAGTTCATCGATATGATGGCAATGCACAAGCAGAATATGTTCCACTGGCATCTTACAGAGGACCAGGGCTGGAGAATCGAGATAAAGAAGTATCCGAAGCTCACTGAAGTAGGTGCCTGGAGAAAGGAGACTGCCGGCTATCCTGACAAGGGAGAAAAGTCTGACAATACTCCTCACGGTGGATTCTATACTCAGGACGATGTACGCGAGATCGTAGCTTACGCAACTGAAAGACATATTACAGTTATTCCGGAAATCGAGCTTCCAGGCCATTCAGGAGCAGCTATTGCAGCATATCCTTGGCTTTCCTGCACACCTGACGAGCCTAAGGAAGTAGTTACATCCTGGGGAGTGAAGACAGATGTATTCTGTCCAAGCCCGAGGACTTTCGAGTTCCTTGAGGACGTGTTTGACGAGGTGCTGGAGCTCTTCCCTTCACAGTATTATCATATCGGAGGAGACGAGTGTCCAAAGGACGCATGGAGGGCAAGCGAGTACTGCCATCATCTTGCTGACAGCCTCGGCCTTTCATCGGTTGATGATCTTCAGTACTATTTCGTGAAGCACTTCGATACATATCTCCGCGAGAGGGGAAAGACAGTCATCGGATGGGATGAAATCCTTGATGGCAGTGCAGTTCCAAGTACAGTGGTGATGTCATACAGAGGTCATGCTCCTGCTTCAAGGGCATTTGCAAATGATATGAAGGTGATACTTGCTCCTAACCGTTGGTGTTATTATGACTATGATCAGGAGGAGATCCAGGATATTCCTAAGAACCACCACCTTTTCATCACTCTCCGCAAGGCATACAAGTACGATTATATGCAGTATATCAATGAGGATGTAGCTGATAAGGTAGATGATCTTCTTCTCGGTATCCAGGCTTGCGTTTGGGGTGAGTATATTCCTGACGTACCTAAGCTTCATAATCAGACTTTCCCACGCTCGGCTACAATAGCTGAGGTGACCTGGACTGCTGACTCTTCACGTGACTGGGATGACTTCCGCGTACGTCTCGGAAAGGAGTTCAAGCGTCTTGAGGCTAAGGGAGTGGATTATAACAAGGCTTACTGGCAGGTTATCGTTAATATGAACCTCGAGTCTGAGTATCCTCGCGAGGTTGAGCTTCAGCTCGACTATCCTTACGCCGTGATCCGTTACACTACAGACGGAACCGAGCCTACAGCAGAGTCAGAATTGGCTCCGAGATATTTCACAGTGAACAAGGGAGATGTTGTCAAGGCACGAGGTTTCATGCCTGACGGAACTCCAGTTGGAACAACAATGACCAGAACATTCGGAATATGAAAAGATTAGCGATATTTTTCATTCTTTTATCATTTATGGTTTCCTGTGCTGAGAAAGCGGTACAGGAAAATACTATCAGTGTGATTCCTCAACCGATGTATGCACGTGCGGATGAGGGAGTGTTCAATATTGATAAGGATACCAAGATCGTAGTTGATATACATTCCGAGGAAATGCTGAGAATCGCAGGTTTTCTGAATGAGAAACTTTCAAAAGCTGCCGGTTTTGAGCTTGAAATCGTTCAGGACGGATCAATGCCGAAAGAAAATTTCATTGCTTTTCTGGATGCAGGAATGCCTGCAGAAAACTATGTGATCAATGTAAGGCCGCAGAATATCATTGTGGATTATGGCGATGGAGCCGGTGCATTCTATGCTCTGCAGACCCTTTTCCAGCTTCTTCCTGTAGAAATCTATTCACAGGAACTCCAGAAGAAGACTGACTGGACTGTACCGTGCTGCAACATTGAGGATAAACCTCGTTTCAAGTACCGCGGAATGCATCTTGACGTATGTCTGCATTACTTTGATTTTGAGTTCCTTAAGAAATATATCGACATCATGGCGGCCCATAAGGTGAACCGTTTCCATTGGCACCTTACAGAAGATCAGGGCTGGCGTCTTGAGATAAAGAAATATCCTCTTCTGACCGAAAAAGGCCAGTGGAGAAAGGAGACCGTGGTGGGTTCTCTTTATTCAGGAGTCTATGACGGCATTCCTCACGGAGGTTACTACACTCAGGAGCAGGTCAAGGAACTCGTGAAGTATGCTGCAGACCGTTATGTGACAATCATTCCGGAAATCGAACTTCCGGGTCACGCACTTGCAGCCATTGCTTGCTACCCCGAGCTTTCCTGCGGACTTGAGGATCATTATGAGACTGCAACCAAGTGGGGAGTCTTCAAGCAGGTATATTGTCCTAAGGAGAGTACATTCAAGTTCCTCGAGGATGTATTTGACGAAGTTTTCGAGCTCTTCCCTTCTGAAGTTGTTCATATCGGCGGTGACGAGTGTCCAAAGGCAAGCTGGAAGGTCTGTCCTCATTGTCAGGCTCTGATCAAGAAGCTTGGACTCAAGGATGAATATGAGCTCCAGAGTTATTTTGTGACACGTATGGAGAAGTACATCAACTCCAAGGGACGTCAGATCATCGGCTGGGACGAGATTCTTCAGGGAGGTCTTGCACCTAACGCCAAGGTTATGAGCTGGCTCGGTGAGGAAGGCGGAATAAAGGCTGCACAGCAGCATCACGAGGTCGTGATGTCCCCTCATCAGAAATATTATCTCGACTATTGGCAGGCTGATCCATATTCAGAGCCTCTGGCTATGGGCGGTCCTACAACTCTTCGTATGATGTATGACTATAATCCGGTCCCTGAGGTGCTTACACCTGCAGAGCAGAAATATATAATCGGAGTGGAAGGTTGCGTATGGACTGAATATATGCCTACTCCTGAAAGAGTGGAATATATGGCATGGCCGCGTATGTGCGCCATCGCCGAGACCGGATGGACAAGAAATGAGAAGGATTGGGACGGTTTCACAAGAAGACTTGAGAAGCACTTCGGACGTCTTGACGGAATGGAAGTGGGCTATTGCGAGGCATTCTTCAGCCCTATGATAGTATTCCACAAGGATACTCAGCACAATATGGTCGTGAGTATGACAGTAGATGCTCCTGATGCGGAGATCCACTATACTCTTGACGGTTCAGTGCCGACAGCGGATTCTCCGAAATATGAGATTCCTTTCAGCATCAACAGATCACAGATAGTAACAGCGGTGGCAATCAGAGATGGCCGCCAGATAGGAGAAATCAAATCTAAACGTTTTTAATATGGCATCTTTAAGAATTACAGAACAGCCCTCATTGTATGATCATCTGGAGAAGAAATCAGTAGCCGAGATCATCAAGGACATCAATGACGAAGACAAGAAGGTTCCAATGGCAATCGAGAAGGCATTGCCTGAACTTGAAAAGATCATCAGTGCTATAGAGCATCAGCTCCGTAACGGAGGAAGAATGTTCTATGTAGGTTGCGGTACAGGTGGACGTCTTTCTGTACTTGACCAGGTAGAACTTCCGAACACTTATGGTATCGATCCTGAGCAGATCCAGTGTATCCTCGCAGGTGGTGTGGAGAACCTCGTTCTTGCACTCGAGGAGGCTGAGGATGACGTTGAGGAAGGATGGCGCACACTTCAGGAGAAGGGAGTCAACCCTAAGGACATCATCGTAGGTCTCAGCGCCAGCGGTACAACTCCTTATGTGCTTGAGACCCTCAGACATTGCCAGGAAAACGGCATTCCTACATGTTCGGTAGTAGGTAATCCTGATGCTCCTATCTCAAAGGTTTCAGACTATCCATGCGAGATAGTATGCGGTCCTGAGTACATCACAGGAAGTACACGTATGAAGTGCGGTACAGTTCAGAAGTGCGTTTGTGATATGATCAGTACAACAGTTCTCATCCGTCTCGGTCGCGTAGAGGGTAACAGAATGGTGAATGTACGTCTTATCAATGATAAGGTTGTGGATCGTTCAGTGCGTATGCTCATGGAGCGTAACCCATCGCTCACAGACTACGCTTTCTGCGAGGCTAAGATCAAGGAGTGCGGCAACGTGAAGAAGACAGAGCAGCACCTCTTTGAGATCGGAGTACTCGACACGCTTCCTGAACTTTAACAAATAACCTCTCCAAAATGAAAATCTTGAATCGTTCACTTTCGGCACTGGCCCTGGCATTCATTGCTGTGGGCTGTGTCGATAAGACAGATCCTTTTTCAGCAGCATCCTACTCGGATCTCGTGATCAACGAGGTAGCGGCCAATGATGGAAACAAGTATGCCGATACATGGGTGGAGATTGCCAATAATTCCACCAATGAGATCGACCTTTCGAAATTGAGCCTCTATCTTTTCGATGATTACTTTGATGGAAGACAGATCGCTTCTTTTGAAGGAAAGAAGCTCCAGCCACAGGAAAGACTGGTAGTATCCACTGCGGATGAGTCGTTGAATACAGGTTTCTCACCTGCAGCAAACTTCACTCTGGTACTTGGTATGGACGCCACAAAGAATGTTGTGGACAAGTTCGAGCTCGGTGACAAGGGTAAGCTTTCTCTCCCGGGTTCATATCAGAGAATTCCTGATATGACAGGCGAATGGAAGAATTCTCCGGCAGCCAGCATGGGTCAGGAAAACCGTATTCTTACTCTCGAAACCACCAAGCCTAACGCTATCTGGCTCTGGAGCTCTCATGCGGGTGAGTGGATCGAGAATGACGGTGCTGTGATGAAGCAGATGAAGGCTCTCGGTTATGACCATATCCTTCTCAATTTCTCGGCTTTCGAGAATGAAAACAAGATGAAGACCACATCCAAGTTCCTTCACCTTGCCGCAGAGACCGGCATGATGGTTCACGTGTGGATGCAGGCTTTCTATCAGAATGGAGTATGGATCTCTCCTGTGATTGATGCTGAGAACAGATATGACCAGGATCTTTTCGACAGAATCGTAACTGAGGCTCAGGGATATATCAAGGACTTCGGTGCTCAGGGTATCCATCTTGACTATATCCGTTTCGGAGGTACAGCTTACAAGCATAATCCTTCTGAAGAGATTACTGGTGTCGGAGCCGTTACAGAGTGCTGCCGCCAGGTTCGCGAGGGAATCGACGCAGTGGGCGAGAACATCGTACTTTCTGCAGCAATGATGGCAGAGGGTTCGGCAGCTTACTACTATGGTCAGAATCCAGCTCAGATGGGTAAGTATGTCGATGTGTTCATGCCTATGATCTATCGTTATCATGGCGGTAGTGCAAAGGATAGCGATGCTACCTGCAAGCAGCGCGCACGTCTCTTCACAACAGTTACCAACAAACAGGTATGGGCAGGTATCACTTCATATGAGTATGACGGTGATGCGGTGAAAAGCCTTCCTGCGGAGCGAATCAGAGAAGATGCTGAACTTTTCGCTAAGGAAACCGATTGTTCAGGCCTTGTTCTTTTCCGTTATGCTCTTGGAACATTCCCGGATGTTAACGACCTTTGGGACTAGAAAACTACAACAACTACTAATTAATACACTATTATGAAAAGATTAAGTTTCTTTTTAATGACTATGGCCGCATTGGTGATGGCGGCTGTAGGATGTAAGCCAGATGATGTTGATCCGAACGACCAGCCTACAGGTGGTGCAAAGGAAGTCGGTACGTTCAAGCAGGCTGATATCGTTGCTGCTGCAGCGGGTCTCTATGAGGCTTGGCTGGAGGATTCAGACAATGTTCCTGCAGAAATGACAGTTGGTTCTACTGCGCTTACACAGCCTCAGTATATCTATGCTATAGCGAAGACTATGGTGGATATCCAGGCAAAAAGCACAGCTGATGTGACAGTCTTGAGCTACAAGATGGCTGAACATCCTGAGAGAGACAGCTATGACCAGCTCGAGATCGCGGTATTCAACGGTCCTAAGAACGGTGAAGATACTGAGGACCTTGGAAATATTGCTGCACGTATGATCGCTGCAATGACAGATAAGGGACAGGTTCCTAATCAGACAGTATTCCAGCGTAACGGAACAAACATCGCTTTCTCAACAAACCGTGCGACCATCTGTATGCTTCGCGCTCTTTCTGAGTACAAGCCACAGGGCAAGATGCCTGAGAAGGTTTCTACTGACTACCTCTCAACATCAGCGACTATCAAGGGATTTGCTACTGAATTCGTCAAGTATCTTGAGGTTTGGGAAAACTCTGTAACTGACCTTCTCTCTGCTGACGGTTCTCACAGATCGGATATGGGTACAGCTTTCGAGAATGTTCACTTCATTCCTATCCCTTACACTGGCAGCTTGGTAAATGCTGACGGTACAGAGCAGTTCGACCCTAAGTTCCGACCTTACTATGAGCCTGAAGTAGCAGGCGTGAAGTATACTGCAGCTCAGTGCTGGGGTATCGCACTCAAATCTCTCATCGACCTCTGCTCAATAGAGGGTTCTGCAGTTTGGGAAGTAGAGCGTACACCTGCAACACCAGCTCATACTCTCGGTAACGGTAAGACCATGAATGCTCCTATCCCTATGCTTGAGGAGTTCTTTGTATGGAACCAGCACCCTTGGTATGAAAACGAGAACGACGGTGGACCAGTCAAGTATAACGACCAGCCTGTAACAGAGGTTGACATCGCATTCATGATGCGCGTTATGCCTTGGCATCTTACAAGATCAAGCCAGCTCGGAGCTATCGGTAACTACCAGCAGTTCGGTACAAGCAAGGAGTCTACTCTCGTTTACGACGGATACCTCGGACTTATCTGCCCTATGCGTGAGTTCCTCATCGCAGCCCGTATCTTCAAGTATATCCTTGACAATGATATTACTGAGAACGTTTACGACGCTATCAAGGATCAGAAGTTCTCATTCGACCTCTATGGTTCTGAGCAGCCAGATATCGCTCTTGATGTTGACAAGATGCAGTTCACTTATGAGGGTGGCGACCAGAAGGTCAACGTTACCACTAAGGATCAGGCTTGGACAGCTACAGTTGAAGGCGAAGGCGTTACAGTATCTCCTATGGAAGGTGCAGCCGGTGCAACAACTGAGGTAACTGTCACAGCAGCTGCCAATACAGGTGGTTCACGTACAGCAACAGTTACATTCACTACTGCAACTGGTAAGTCAAAGACTGTAGCCGTAACTCAAGGTTCAGCTCCTACAAGCGCAACAATCAAGGAGTTCGCAACAGAGTACGTAAAGCTCATTGACATCTGGAAGAAGAACGTTGGTACAGTCAACATCGTGACCGGTATCGGTGCAAACAACGACTCAAACGACGTTGAGAATGCTCACTACGTTCCAAACGAGACAACTATCAAGCTTGGTGACGTTGAGTTCAGCCTTGCAGACGCAGTCGAGATCGCATCACGTTCATACCTCCTCCTCCGTGGATATGATGGAACCAATACAACAGCTTACGGTGCAGGTAAGGTTCCTGTTACTGACGTAGCTTACACAATGGACAGCAACATCCCTGAGACACACAACTATCAGTGGGGTTCATATCCATACGCAGAGCGTACAAACGGTGGCGCATTCCATATGGTTACTGCTGAGGGTGAGCTTGAGATGGTAAGAGTTGACCTCCTCGACAACTACACACATCGTCATACAAACTATCCATTGAGAAGCGGTGGTGACGGTTGCCTCTCTAACTTCTGCAGCTATGCAAGCAGCCAGCTCGCAGGTTATGGCGGAACATGCTGCGTTAAGCGTATCATGATGGCTTACGCATACTTCTTCAAGTATATGCTCGAGAACAACCTCGAGGACGCTAAGAACATCCCTGCAGACCAGACATTCGAGGCTCCTCTCTTCGGTGAGAACGAGGCAGCTCCTACAATCAAGGCTTTTGCTCAGGAGTACGTTAAGTTCATCGACATTTGGGAGAACACAACAGGTACAGTAAACTATATGCACCCTACAGCTCTTGTAACTGAGGGTTGGAGCTATGACGGCGTAGCTAACATCGAGAACGGTCACTATATCCCATTCGATACTAAGCTTACAGTTGCAGGTACAGAGTACACTACATCTGAGGTGTTTGATATCGCACTCCGCGCTTACCTCGGTCTCCGTGGATACGATGCAACAAACGAAACAGCTGTTGGTGCAAATTCATTCAGCAAGGCTGAGAAGGCAATGACAATGGATGACAACTTCCTTCCAGCACGTGCTATCACTTGGGGAGCAGCTCCTTGTAATGAGACAGGTTCATGTACTTATGATGAGACAACAGGCAAGATTTCAGCATCTGGTAACGGTGGTCTCCTCAAGATGGGTACTCCTCCAAACGGCGAGGATAAGGTGAAGATCGATCTTCTTGACAACTTTGCACAGAGAAACTGTAACTTCCCTACAGTGAAGAACGGTAACGCAATTGGTAACATGGCAGGTTATACAAACCGTAGCGACATCTCTGGCTACTATGGTTG
>JAEIGA010006517.1_pt1 | contig 17776 bp, 14 predicted proteins | sample 9270691 | NCBI WGS metagenome assembly JAEIGA01 (sample SAMN17057246, study PRJNA624740) | gut metagenome | biome: biome; isolation source: fecal sample | host: Bos grunniens | place: China: Xizang | collected 2019 | reverse complement strand
CTACGGCAGAATCTATCACAAGATCGCGCCTGTGTCCAGTATTCTGCGATGTTAACAACGACTTTTTAATAGATTGTCATGAAATAGAAAAATTCATTACCCCACGAACGAAAGCAATCATTCCGGTACATTTATATGGCAAGCCATGCGATATGGCGGCAATCAATAAAATAGCACTGAACTTCAATCTAAAAGTTATTGAAGATGCAGCACAAGCGCATGGTGCGATTATAAACGGTCAAAAGGTAGGCAGTCTTGGTAACGCTGCAGCTTTTAGTTTCTATCCCGGAAAGAATTTAGGTGCATTGGGAGATGCCGGTGCTGTAACAACAAATGATGGAAAACTTGCTGAACTTATACGAACTCTAGCGAATTATGGCGCTTCAAAAAAGTATTATCACGACTTCCAGGGTATAAATAGCCGCATGGATGAAATTCAAGCTTCTATTTTAACAATTAGATTAAAGAGCCTGGATAAAGAAAACGATTTGCGGAGAAAAATAGCCAGCAAATATCAAGAAGGTATACACTCTACTTATGTAAAACTTCCATACAATCAGGAAGTTGGTAATAGTGTATATCATATTTTCCCGATATTAACAGAACATAGAGATGCTTTGCAATCTTATCTGAAAGAGAATGGAGTTGAAACATTGATTCACTATCCCCTACCCGTTCATAAACAAAAAGCTTTCAGTGATTATAATGGCTTTTCGTTTAAAAATGCAGAGAAATTTGCTAACCAGGAATTAAGCCTCCCAATCAGCCCGCTACTATCGGATGAAGAAATAGAATATATTATAGATACAATCAATAAATTCTCAATATAATGGCACAATTAGATATTTTAATATGCTCATTGAATAAAGGAATAGTCAGAGTAGACGAAATGCTAAATTTACCTGACGAAAGAGTGAGATATATAGTATCGTACCAATATACTGATGAGCGATATTTAGATCTTATACCTAAAGAACTGCTCCAACGCTCTGACGTAACCATATATAAACATAGAGGGCAAGGACTTTCTGCAAATAGAAATCTTGCTTTGGAAAAAGCTACCAGTGAGTTGGTCATGTTTGTAGATGACGATACCCATATTGATAAAGAGTCTTTTGACGTAATTTTTAAGTTATTTGAAAAGAATGAAGACTTAGATATTGCTTTTTTTCAAGCAAGCACATACAATGGTGTATTGCTGAAGCCTTATCCTAATGAAGAAGTTTTCATTAAAGGAATGCCGGACAACTATTCTATCTCTATGATAGAAATGGTGTGCAAGAGAGAAAAGATCCAAGGTAAGTTAAGATTTGACGAGCGATTTGGGTTGGGAACTAAATTTCTGACTTGTGGAGAAGAAGATATCTGGATAGAAGATGCTAAACGTGCCGGATTAATAATGAAGTATTATCCTATAAAAATTGCTGCAACTTCTACCCTATTAAAGAAAAGTTTGGTGTATGTTGATGCCGGAGTACAACGTAGTAAAGGAGCATTAACTTATTACCTTTATGGAAACAAGGCTTGGTGGATGTGTCTAAAATTTTCTATTAATGCTTCAATGAGTGGGATGTGTCATTTTTGGCCAATGATGAAACATCAAGCTGAAGGAATAAGATACATGCAACGTACAAAATAAGATAATGACTACACATTTGGAAATATTGGTATGTACGATTGACGAAGGAATAAAAAGAATTCCCCATATTCTTTGTCAACCTATTTCCTCTGTGAGTTATCTTATATCCTGGCAGCAGTCAGCAGACAAGGAAAGAAACATTCCCATTCCTGAAGAACTAGCTCAAAGAAATGATGTTAAGATAATTACCCTTAAAGGAAAAGGCCTCTCGGCCAATCGGAATAATGCCATTAAAAATGCTACGGGCGATATCCTCTTGCTTTCAGATGATGATACTCGCTACAATGAAACATATCTTAATACGATTATTAAGTCTTTCCAAGAGTTTCCTGAAGCAGATATTATTACTTTTAGGGGGGTTAATTACCGCGGAGAATTGATAAGAAGTTACTCTGATACCCCCTATGAGTATAAACAACGACCAAGGTTTTCCTATGTGTGCTCTTGGGAAATAGCGTTTAGAAATCTTTCAAACATCCCACTTTTTGATACACGTTTTGGTCTAGGGGCAGAATTCCTTTGTTGCGGAGAAGAAGAAGTGTTTATTCATCAAGCCTCCCTCAAAGGATTAACAATACTCTACATCCCTCGTACAATTGTTTCAACAAATGAAAATACAACTGGTAAGCAATTCTTTACGAACGAAAGGGTAAGATATTCTAAAGGGGCTGTTATGATGCTGTTTCATGGCTTTTTATTGGGAAATCTAAAATGTTTAAAATATGCTTTAAGTGCTTCAAAATTTAACATGAAGCGTATGTACATCTTCTTTAGAGATATGTATAAAGGCATGATATATATACGAAAGACTGATTGCTAAATGCTTTTTTCCATAGTCGTACCATATTATAATCGAGAGGCTTTTCTTGAAAGAACGCTTTCTTCGTTACACAACCAAAATTATCGTCCTTTGGAAATAATATTGGTAGACAATCAATCCAGTGATGCTTCGCTGTCTATATGCCAAAAATTTAAATCAGAAAACGAGAGTGACGATTTTATAATAGAATTACTTTCATCTCCTCAAAAAGGTGCAGCCAAAGCCCGAAACATTGGACTAGAAAGAGCGAAAGGAGATTATGTATACTTCTTTGATTCAGATGATTCTATTAGCGCAGATTTCCTTACAGATGTTTTTCAGATAATTAAAGAAGATCCATCCATTGATATAGTAGCGTGTAGAACGAAAATGGTTTTTCCCAATGGAAAAACAAAAATAAGAAGGTGTAGTTTTTCAGAGTCTATTGAAGATCAAATCCTAACGGGTATGCTTTCTACTCAAAGTATGTTTTTTAAAAAGGATTTTGTTAAAGGTATTGGTGGCTGGAATGAAGATTTAGCAAAATGGAATGATTGGGAACTTGGAGTCAGAGTCCTGAATAGCCATCCAAAACTCTATTGGATAAAAGGAAAGGCATATCATTCTATATACCAACATGCGGATAGTCTAACAGGAAATTCTTTTTCTGAGAGAATAAATGACATATTATTTGCAATAGATACTGTTGAGAAAATAGTTTGTGAATCTAAATCTTTGAAAAATGCTTTGATGGCGAGAAAGGTCATTTTGGCAGGACATCTATGGAAAGAAAAAAATAATGAGACAGCACTTTCTATTTATAACAAGGTGCTATCCCAAAACTTGAAATTTACAAATAAGTTCTTGTTTTATTTATTGTTCCAGTATACGCGTATGGGAGGAGTTGGTAGTTGGTTTATATTCAAATATTTCTCGTTTCTATGGAGACTTTAATAGAAGCAATTACCCCTATTTATTTTTGATTAGATTGAAAAAATCCTCTCTTAATTCTGAGCTTGTAAAAGAACCGGAATAATCGTATGTTGTTGTAATTGCATTATCTTTTTCAACTCCGCGCATTTGCATACACATGTGGTGAGCTTCAATAACTACCATCACTCCTAAAGGGTTTAGAACATTTTCTATGCACTCTTTTATTTGGAGCGTCATTCTTTCTTGTACTTGCAGTCGATGAGAAAATACATTAACCACTCTGGCTATTTTAGAAAGCCCGGTAATGTATCCATTAGGAATGTAAGCAACGTGAACCTTACCATAAAAGGGTAAGACATGGTGCTCGCATAAGGAATAGAAACTAATATCCTTCACTACCACCATTTGTTTGTAATCTTCCGCAAATTTTGCAGAGTTAAGGATTGTTTCAGGATCTTGTGAGTACCCTTGTGTAAGAAAAGATAAAGATTTGGCTACGCGTTCGGGAGTTTTTTGAAGGCCTTCTCTTTCTGTGTCTTCACCTAAGATTTTCAAAATCTCTTTGTAGTGAAATTTTAGTTTCTCCAAAGATTCAATACTTATTCTTTCTTCCATTTTCTATTCTCTCACGTAGATAACACATTTGACAATCCTTGCTTCTTTTGAAATCCTCTTTTCATTTACTTTGGTCAAGTATTCTGCTGCCTCTTCGTAGGTTTTAAAATCACCAATTCGACAAATCCATCTAGGAGAAATAAACTCTCTGTAAACTCCTAATTCTGGAAATTTTGTTTTGAATTGATTCTCTATTCTACTAGCTTGTAGTCTGTTTTCGCGAGAATTCCCGCCAGTATACACTTGTATTCTATAACCGCGTGCCTTGTGTGTCTTTCCTGATTTAGGGCTTAATTTTTGGGCATTCTCTTTCCAATTATTTAACAAGTCCTTTCCTGTCATCGTGTTATTAACGACTTCCTCCAGTTCTGAATCTTGAAAAACAAAAACACCTTTTTTCTCACTTTTACTATAAGGTTTGGTAGTAGAAGTCTGAGCGTATATTGTCTGAAAACAGATAAATAAAAGGAGGAGAATGCTATTTTTCATTGCTTCAATAGATTATAAAATTCATCTTAGGCGTAATACGCCTAAGATGATTAAGAAAATTAGTTCCAAGCGTCAATGATTCCTTTGAAATCTTCAACATTCAAGGCAGCACCACCGATCAAGCCGCCATCAACGTTTTCCTTAGAGAAGATTTCTTTTGCATTGCTAGGTTTGCAGCTACCGCCATAGAGAATAGAAACATTATTTGCAGCTTCAGCACCAAAGTGGTTTTCAATAGTCTTTCTAATGAAAGCGTGCATATCTTCTGCTTGTTCTGCAGTGGCAGTTTTACCGGTACCAATAGCCCAAACAGGTTCGTAAGCCAAGATGATATTTGCGAATTCTTCTTGAGTCAAATCAAAAAGCGAGCCTTCCAATTGAGCCTTAACAACTTCATTCTGTTTGCCGCTTTCTCTTTCTTCAAGTACTTCACCGATGCAGAAAATCACCTTTAAGCCATTTGCCAAAGCTAACTTTGTTTTCTCCTTAAGAATCTCAGCTGTTTCGTGATAATAGCTACGACGCTCGCTGTGGCCAAGAATTACATACTGTGCACCAGTTGATTTTACCATCTCGGCTGAAACTTCACCGGTATAAGCACCGCTAGCCTTATCTGCACAGTTTTCTGCACCCAAACCAATTACATTAGCATCTATTTCATTATAAACAGAAGCCAAATGTATAAAAGGAGTACAAATAACAACATCGCAATTAGGCTTGTTGTTTTTCAACACTTCATTTAAGTTTTGGGCAAGCTTAACACCATCTTGCAGGTTCAAGTTCATTTTCCAGTTACCTGCTACAATTTTTTTTCTCATGTTTGTTTTGTTAAAATAGTTTACAAAAAATAATTTTATAAATTTTCTTCCTTTCCAAATATTATCCAATAAGATTATCACCAACAAAGGTACAACAAACCAAAATAGTAATTGCATCAAAGGTAAGTTTTTTTTGTGCTCAATAACCTTTGTTTCACTTTCTAGCTCTGGTAGGTTGTTATTACTCCATTTTTCCTGTAGAATCCCATTTTTTAGTAATACTAGACCTGGATTTGAACGCACCATGGCTCGTAGTTGTTTTTCGTCTCCTCTTAAAAATGGATAAGCAGCTCCTGTTCGGTCTTGCCAATCTGCTAAACTTTCACAGCTATAAGAGATTACTCCATAAAAATTTATATGATTTTCAACGCAGAAATCATACAAATCGTTTATTCTATCGTTACATCCATCATCAGAAGTCTCAACTTCTGGTACAATTAACAAAAAGGTGTAACTAGTATCTGATAAGATTCTAAATGTTTCATCTTCTTCTCCGTCATAGGATGCTAGATAAAATCCTTTTAAGGAATTCTCCTCTTCACTATTAACTGCAGCTCTAATATTTGTATTTTCTGAATAATCAGTAAAATCTAAAATGGGGAGATAGTGGGCAGAATAGAGGCTTAGACAAAATATGTATACAAAAGAATAGTTAGATAAAATCCACTGATTCCTTTCTGTTATAAATCTATCTATACGTTGATTCTTGTAGGCTACATAGGTTACTATCAATAATAGAATTATGTTCTTAATGAAAGTTTCTTTATGAGAGAGTAATATGGCCTCACCGAAACATCCACAATCGTCTACGGGATTGTAAATATAAATATATGCCGTTAAAATGGTCATTACAAGTACAAACAAGAATGTACATGTAATGGTGAGCCTTCGTCTTATTCCTAAAAGTAAACTAACTCCTAATAAAAATTCAAAGACTCCTAAGCCAACGGCAAAAGCTAAAGTATAAAAAGAATCGTATGAAAGAAAAATACCGGCACTCCTAAGATAATCATTTATCTTATACGACATGCCTAATGGGTCTACTGCTTTGACAAATCCGGAAAGTAGAAAAACCAGAGCAAGCAGCAGTCTTCCAAAATTTACTGTTAACCAGCTAATTATATGTATCTTTTTATGCTTCAATTAAAAGTTTTATTAAGGCAAATACTGAGTAATTTAACATGTCCATATAGTTTGCATCAATGCCTTCAGACACTAGTGTTTGACCCTGTAAGTTTTCGATTTGTTTGGTCCTAAATATTTTCATTAAAATCAAGTCTGTAAATGACGATACGCGCATATGACGCCATGCTTCATCATAATCATGATTCTTTTTAAGCATTAAGTCTAAAGTGATTTGTGCATATTCATCATACATAGCCATAATATCGGCTTCGCTTTCAGAAGTGGAATCAACTGATGCTGCTCCTAATCTTAATTGAATAAGTCCAATCAAACTATAATTTATAATGCCAATGAACTCGTCTGTTACTCCGTCTTCAATAAGACTATTGCCTTTTATTTCTATTGAACGAATTCTATTTGCTTTGATGTATATCTGGTCAGTCACTGAAATGGGACGCATAATGCGCCATGCCGAACCATAATCGTGCATTTTTTTCTCAAATAAATCACGACACTTTTTTAATACAAGTTCAAACTCTTGTTGTGTGGTCAATTCTGTTTTGTTTCTCATGACTTTTATCACAAATATACTTATAGTAGAGATTCTTTATAATAAAATATAAACCGCATACTTGAGTATGCAGTTTATATTTTATTTCAGTATTTATTAAATCAAATATTGTGAGCTGATGCTTTCGTTGTCCATGACACGGCGAATCGTTTCTGCCAACATGCCTGAAACCGAAACTTGTTTTACCTTCGCACACTTTCCATGATAGGGAATACTATCGGTAAATACGATTTCTTCAAGAGCAGAGGCTTCAACGCGCTCGTCGGCAGGTCCGGACATAATACAGTGTGAAGCAATGGCTCGTACGCTATTAGCGCCATTTTCGATCATGATGTTGGCTGCCTTTGTAATTGTACCTGCAGTATCTACAATGTCATCTACAAGGATTACATCCATACCCTTTACATCACCAATAATCTGCATTTTATCAACTTCGTTAGCCTTTTTACGTGACTTGTCACACAGTACCATGGGGCAATTCAGATATTTGGCATAAGAACTGGCGCGTTTTGAACCACCAACATCGGGAGTTGCGATGCAGAGATTGGGTAAGTTCAATGATTTTATATAAGGTAACATAATGGTGGATGCATACAAATGATCAACTGGAACATCAAAGAAGCCCTGTTCTTGATCAGCATGTAAATCCATTGTCATCAATCTATCAATGCCTGCAACACTTAATAAATCTGCTACGAGTTTAGCACCAATGGAAACACGTGTCTTGCTCTTTCTGTCTTGACGTGCCCAACCGAAATAAGGAATAACAGCACAGATACTACGAGCCGAAGCACGTTTTGCTGCATCTATCATCAATAGCAGTTCCATTAAATTATCCGCATTGGGAAAAGTTGATTGTACTAAGAAGACATCACGTCCACGGATAGACTCTTCATAACAAACTTCAAACTCACCATCAGCAAAATGAGTAATTACTAAGTTTCCTAAAGGACAATTTAAATTGGCACAGATTTTTTCTGCTAAGTATTTTGACTTTGTGCCTGAGAAAATCATGAAAGAATTATTTTCCATGGTACTGAAATATTATTAAGTTGTAATTTATTGAATTTTTTCTACAATTTTTTTAGCCTTACGGAAATGGTTTATTAAATCTTTAAAATCTTGGGTGGAATGTAAGTTAAATCTATTCCAGATAGTACCCATTAGAACTACTCCACCAAAACCGTAATCTTTTAACCTTTGGATGTTATCTAGGTCTACGCCTCCGAGGGCTATTACCTTTTTATCTATAACTTTTTTCTTAGATTGTTCAACCAACTCCTGGTGTGTAAAAGCTGACTTATAATCATCCTTAGAAATACTATCAAAGATTGGGGATAAAAAGACGTAATCGTACTTTTTCTTATGTTCTTTTACCTCATCAAAGTTATGACAAGAAAAACTGATATGTCCTTTATAATTAGAGGGTATTTCTAAATTTCTTGGATTTAAATGAATACCTTTTAATTTGTATTCATTCTTTAGATAAAAATGGTCATGTACTATGATACGTTTCCTGTATTCTTCTGGAATTAAAGACAACAATCTTTCAGAATATACAGGTTCCGAATAGGGCTTACGTATATGTAAAATATCCAAACCTTCTTCAAATAGAGCATTCAAAATTTGATGCTCCTCCACAAAAAAGTCTGGTTTACTCATCAATATCAGTTTCATGTAATGATATGATTTTATCTTTTCATTGCAAAGTTACAAAATTTAACTAACAAAGAGCATTTTGTAGGAAAAAAGTCGGGATTATTTAGATAAATACAATCTCAGCTATTACATAGGCACGCACAGAGGCATTTAGTTGTGTGGCTAATGCCCTTCGCTGCATCATCAGATTTGCCTTTAAACTTGGATTATTTAGTTTGATATACAATGTTTGATTAGATATATAAGCATCCTCTGTAAATGGGGCAACATTTGGTTTTTCAAGTTTGTACCATTCTTCGATTATCCTATGTTGATTCAATGGAGTTTCTAACCCGCTATCTCTTAAGAATTGTGGCAATATGTTTTCAATTAGAACAGACCTTTTACGCTTCATGGTTATGAATGATATTCGTGGTGGTTTTTCCCTTTTCGACTTCAAAAAAACGATAATCAGAGTATGGCGTTTGTTCTAAAATTTTATTGAGTCTAACATAATCTGTATCAGTTATGAATATTTGCCCAAAGTCATTTTGAGATACGTACTCTATAATTCTCTCTACCCTACCATGATCCAATTTGTCAAAAATATCATCTAATAGCAATATGGGTACTTTCATTTCTCCTTTGCCTCTCAATAATAAATATTGGGCTAGTTTTACTGCTATACAAAAGGTTTTTGTTTGTCCTTGTGAACCTTCTCTTCTGACGGAATATCCATTTAATTCAAAAATCATATCATCTTTATGGATACCATGTAGCGTATAACCAACAATCTTTTCTTTTTCTCTCCACCCTACGAGTTGAGGCTTTAGGTATCCTCTATCACAGTGTGACTCATAGCCGATTACGATATTTTCGTCATTAGTGTTACACAATTTCCTATAAATATCGCTGACTATTGGCGATATCTCTTGTGTGAATCTTTGCCTGGCTTTATAGATATAGTCGGCATCCTCAGACATCATGTCTTCCAATACTTCCATTACCCCTATATCAAAGCCTTCTTCTTGCTTAAGCAAACTGTTCCTTTGTTGTAGAGTTTTGTTATACCTCATCAGAGAGTCAAGGTAATATGCATCATATTGAGAGATAATGGTATCATACAACCTTCTTCTTTCTTCACTCCCACCCTCGACAAAGCTTTGGTCTGATGGACACACCATAACGATGGGTATAGTACCTATGTGTTCTGATAGTTTGCGTAAATCCTTTCCGTTACGTTTTAAACTCTTACGCTTTCCTTGTTTTAGGGAACATGATACCTTATCTATAGCATCAAAATCATTTTTATATTCACCTTGTAACAAAAAATATTCTTCCCCATGTCGTATATTATACGTGTCATTAGGATTAGTGGAACTTTTACAAAAAGACAGATAATAGACAGCGTCTAATATATTCGTTTTTCCTTGTCCATTTTTCCCCACAAAGCACTTGATGTGTGGTGAAAAGTCCAATGTCTCCTGTTCTATATTTTTGTAATTGACGATAGATATTTTTTGTAAAATCATAGATTGTTTTCTGTTGCTCTAAATTCTTTCTTACAAGTAAGGAAAATTTTGATTGTATTTCATAAATACGATTCTCTACTTTTATGCAAAGGTACGAATAATTTGCCGAACCATATTTTATAAGTAGCATTTATAATGCTCATAAAAATAATGAGGATGTGTCAAATAGATGTTCTGATATGCCTTCATTAGATTTGTAATCGCAAGTGTAATATGTGTTGTTCTCATAGTTCCTATCTTCATTTTTTCGTTGGTCATTTTTTCGTATTTTTTATTAGAAAAAGCGCCATGTGAAAAATAGGACAATTTTCTCCTTTTATGCGTCAGTGGGGGTTCAGACTCAGGAACCTAAGCGCTATCCTCGCGGATACCCGAGTGAGGACCCATATCGCAATAGGACAAAGATTGCGAGTACAGTGTTCCCTCCCCCAAAGACATCTTGCCAAAAGTCTTGCATTCTTCTATGAACTGAGCACCTGTGACTTGTATCTAATCAGTGCGGTGAGCAACGATCTCCGGCCACGTGATTTTTTGCGCCTCTCGTTTGGCATTAAGATAGACGTGCTCTGATATTTCCCGATTGGAACAGCAGAATTTTTCTTGTTGTGATTGATTTGCATCAAAAACGCATTGGTTGCGGTTTGCCACGAAAGTATAGAGAAAGGTCACGTTCCGCTTTAATATCGTTACTGTTTATGAAGATATTGCGGCGTCCGACCAATTGCCACCAAGGCTAAATGACAACATTGGATTAAATGTAGAATGAGGGTGTGTCGTTTATATTTCGACACACCCTCATTCTCTTTAGTCTCTAAACATGATGTTCTTACCATGGCATTGTTTAAACTTTTTACCACTGCCACATGGACATGGGTCATTACGTCCTGGTATTTTATCTTTTACAATAGGCTGCTGGATTTGCTGACGTGTATCGCGTTGGGCAGCATTTCTTGCAGCTATTTCTTCTTCAGAATTTCCATGACTTTCTGTATATTGCTGTTTGCTTCGTTGTTCCGGGGCCGCTTCTCTAACCTCTTCTGGGGCTTGTACCGGAATTTGAGCTCTCATCAGTGTAGCAACTGTAGAGTTGTTAATCTTATTTACCATGGTGTCAAAGATTTTCACACTCTCCAATTTAAAGATAAGCAATGGGTCTTTCTGTTCATAACTTGCGTTTTGTACAGATCTCTTTAATTCATCTAATTCTCGAAGATTTTCTTTCCATGCTTCATCTATGTTGTGCAACAAAATAGCCTTTTCAAAATCATGTACAACAGCTTTGCTCTCCGACTCATAGGCCTTCTTTAAGTTGGTACGAATATTGTAAACCCTCTTTCCGTCTGTTACCGGAACCAATATGTTTTCATAAATGTCACGTTGGTTCTCATAGACATTTGCAATGACTGGATTAGCAATTTCTGCCAAGCGGTCAGTTTTACGTTTGAAATGTTCCATTGCTTTTTGGAAAGCAGGTTCGTAAAGGTCTTCGCGACGTTTTACTTCAAATTCTCCAGTCTTAAAAGGAGTCTCCATAGCCATGATTTCAAGGAACTGCTCACGACATCCGTCATAATCATTATTGGATATGATGTTAATTGTGCGGTCCCAAATCATGTTTGAGATATCCATGCCGATTCTTTCACCCATCAAGGCATGACGGCGTTTCTCGTAAATTACCGTGCGTTGCTTATTCATCACGTCATCATATTCCAAGAGACGCTTACGAATACCAAAGTTGTTTTCTTCAACTTTTCTTTGTGCTCGTTCAATGCTCTTGTTTATCATCTTGGCCTCAATCATTTCACCATCTTTGAAACCAAGTTTATCCATTACTGTCGCAATTCTTTCACTTGCAAACAATCGCATTAAGTTATCTTCCAAAGAAACGAAGAATACACTGGAACCTGGGTCTCCCTGGCGTCCGGCACGTCCTCTCAACTGTCTATCGACACGTCTACTTTCATGGCGTTCTGTACCAATAATAGCCAAACCGCCTGCTTCTTTTACCTGTGGAGTAAGTTTGATGTCTGTACCACGTCCCGCCATATTGGTTGCAATTGTTACAGAACCTAACAAACACTCTTTTCCATCAACGGTTCCAATGGTGCTTTGTCCGGCAAGTGCGACGATGTCAGCTTCTTTTTGATGCAGCTTGGCGTTAAGTACTTGATGCGGAATATGACGCATATCAAGCATTCTGCTTAACAACTCAGAGACATCTACACTGGTTGTACCAACCAATACCGGTCTTCCGGCATTTCGCATTTTTATAACTTCCTCTATTACTGCTGCATATTTTTCGCGTTTTGTCTTATATACACGGTCGTTCATGTCGTGTCTAAGAACGGGGCGGTTTGTCGGAATTTCAATTACATCTAATTTATATATATTCCAAAACTCTCCGGCTTCAGTGATAGCTGTACCTGTCATACCAGAAAGTTTATGATACATACGGAAATAATTCTGCAATGTAATTGTAGCAAATGTTTGGGTAGCTGCTTCAACTTTAACATGCTCTTTAGCCTCTACTGCCTGGTGCAAACCATCACTCCAACGTCTGCCTTCCATTATACGTCCGGTTTGCTCATCAACAATTTTCACTTGACCATCCATTACCACATACTCCTCGTTGATGCGGAACATAGTATACGCTTTCAGCAACTGTAAAATAGTGTGAACACGCTCACTCTTTATTGCATAATCTGAAAGAATATTGTCCTTTTTAATCAAGCGTTCTTCTTCTGTTAATGTAGCATCAGCTTCTAGGTTTGAAAGTTCGGCCGCAATATCAGGAACAACAAACAGGTTTTCATCACCAACAATTTTTGCTAACCAAGCATAACCTTTGTCTGTTAAATCTACAGAATGTAATTTTTCGTCTACAACAAAGTACAAAGGCTCTGTAGCTTCAGGCATACGCTTGTTGTTGTTCTCCATATAGATTTCCTCTGTTTTGAGCATACCGGACTTTATACCCTGCTCTGAGAGGAATTTAATAAGTGGGTTGTTCTTGGGTAATGCCTTATGGCTTCTGTATAATTGCAAGAAACCCTGCTCTTCTTTTTTCTTGTCACCAGATGCAATCAATTGTTTTGCCTCTGTCAAGAATTGAGTAGCCAATTGGCGTTGTACACCTACAAGCTTTTCTACAATGGGTTGATATTGTTCATAGAGTTGGTCTTCACCTTTGGGTACAGGACCTGAGATAATCAAAGGCGTACGTGCATCGTCAATCAATACGGAGTCAACCTCATCCACAATTGCGTAGTTGTGTTTGCGTTGTACCAAATCAGATGGACTCATCGCCATATTATCGCGCAGATAGTCAAAACCAAACTCATTGTTTGTGCCAAAAGTAATGTCCGCTTGATAAGCTCTTCTACGACTTTCTGAATTTGGTTGATGCTTATCGATACAGTCCACACTTAAACCATGGAACATATAAAGAGGTCCCATCCATTCAGAGTCACGTTTGGCCAAATAGTCGTTTACAGTAACGACATGGACACCATTACCAGTGAGGGCATTCAAGAATACAGGTAAAGTAGCTACCAAGGTCTTACCTTCACCGGTAGCCATTTCCGCAATCTTTCCTTGATGGAGGACGACACCACCAAAAAGCTGTACATCGTAATGTACCATATTCCAGCTCATGTCATTACCTCCTGCAATCCAATGATTCTGATAAATAGCGTTTTCTCCCTCGATTCTTACAAAATCATGTTTTGTAGCTAATTCTCGGTCAAAATCTGTTGCTGTAACTGTAATTTCTGCATTTTCAGAGAATCTACGTGCAGTATCCTTTACAATAGCAAATACTTGTGGCAATGCATCATTCAATGCTTTTTCATAGCGTTCAAGTACTTCTTGTTCCAGCTTGTCTATTTGAATAAAAATGAGTTCACGATCTTCTATTGGAGTATTTTCGATTTTACTCTTTAATACTTCAATTTTTTCTTTTAAATCATCTGCTGAACTTTGTATTGTATTTTGGATTGATTTGGTTTTTGCTCTTAATGCGTCATGATCCAATTTACAAATAGCAGGATATTCTGATTTAATTTTCTCCACCCATGGTTGAATTTGCTTCATGTCACGAGAGGACTTGTTTCCGAATAATTTGCTTAAAATTTTATTTATATCCATAAGGTTTATTGTTATTTCATATTAATTTTATTGTTTCATTATAGAGCTAAAGGGGCTTTGTCGCAAGCATTCGGAGCGCGAATGCGCATAATGTGTGAAAGTGTTGGAGCGATGTAGTCAACCGAAATCGGTGTTTCTATCATCTCATGTTTAACCCCATATCCATAAAATATAATAGGGAAAGGAATGTACGACTCACGAACCAATTTGTTTTCGTTTGTCTCCCCATTAAAGTAGCGCCAACCTGGAGCAATTTCTATTGTTATGTCTCCCGAATATTTTTGATTGTATCCGTTTCTTATTTTATTGATTCCGGGAGTCCATGCACCTTGTAATAAGCGCTGTGAAGTATATACATCTTTTATTCCGGAAAGTTGCAACAAGAAATCTTGAGAACGGTTCAGTAATTCAGATACATTTATCTGCTTGCTCTCTAAAAGCTTATGGTCCAAATATATTTGAGTACCATATGAAGAAACTACATATTGTCCTTGGCCATAGACTGCTATCAAGTACATGTTAAGTAATGCAGCTGTCCTTTGCATGTCAACCTCCCCTGTCGGAATTCTATATTGCGACAAATCAGTATTTTCTTCTTCTTCGTAGCCCGTAGAAGTAAAGACAAAAAGGGTGTTGTTTAATCCAATTTTTGCATCGACTGCAGATATAAGATTAGCTATAGCTTTGTCTAATCTTACATAAGTATCTTGAAGCTCCATAGGTGAAACTCCTACGGCCTGCTGTTCAAAATTACCGGCATATAAGGTTAAGGACAGATAATCTGTTATACCATCTGTTCCAATAGTAGTAGAGGACAAACATGTTTTTGCTGTTTCTACGACTTCTTCATTTACTAATCCACTCGTTTTATATGAAATGAATTTTCTGTCACCGGTAAATTTGTGCTTAAATGGTTTTTTCATTCCTCCAGAGAGGAAATAGCTAAAATTACCTACCAAATCCGAAGAAGGCTCCCAAACAGCTTCGTCCAAATGATTTGATAAAGGAAAATATTGGGAACGTACAATCGCCCATGAAGGAAGCGCGCCATAATAAGAGGTGGAACACCAATTTCCAGTATAATCATCAATCCATACGGCAGCATTGGCTGCATGGCCTGCGGTTAAAATAGCAGCATCTCTAAAAGGAGCAATGGAGAATACCAATGATTTACCTTCTGTTGCAACTTTCAATTCATCACCAATTGTTGATACACTTAATTTTATGGGTGATGAAAAAACTTTAGTACGATTCCCTTGGAATTTGTTGTCATCTACACAATAGATTGGACGTAAAGTTAAACGATCCAACCACGTAGACGAAATTATACCATGATTGAATGGGCTGGTTCCTGTAGATAAAGATGCAGCAGCCGAAGCTCTGTCAGGTCTTATATGAGGATACTCTGCTTGTGTGTAAATCTTGCCTTCGTCTAACAATTTGCGGAACCCTTCTTCTCCATAAAGAGGCATAAAGGCATTCAGATAATCCGAACGCAATTGGTCAATTAAGACATTTACGACCAATTTGGGAACTGCACCATTTTTAACTGCGACTGTAGCATCAGCAGATGTAAAGGCAGCCATTAAGGCTAAAAGAGAAAGCAATACCCTATGTTTGTTATAACTCCGCATTCTTATACTTTATGTAACTTTTTACTTTGATGACTATGCAATAAGCATACCACCACCCTCATTAGTAAAATGAGAATCCAAATATATATTTCTATCGGATAATACTGTCCCTCCAAAAAAGTTAAAAGGAATAGCGCAAGAGTCACTAATACCAAACAAGCATAACATGTACTCCAAATTTTCATTTTTCTCCTCAATAATAATATCGGAACAGCGACCAATAGCATTGGATTATACAAAATTACAAGAAAATTACTATTTACGGTGGGTTGTTCTGATAGAAAAAACAAAATACTTATAAATATTCCTATAAATCCATGAATAAGCATCAAAAATAGGTCGAAAAGTGCAAAATAACGACCACTTTTCAATTCATAAGCAGATAGTCCAAAAACGAAAAGTAATAAAATGAACAGAACTAATATTGGCGAAATAAAGTCGTCAATAGTATCGTTTTTGATGTTTTTTTCGGACATGATATCATCCTTAGCAACAACCAATGGGCGAATGCTTCCTGCTGTGTCTATTATTGTGGCTTGTTCAAGATATTTTTGAGCATAGATGGGAGAAAACATTTGTTGTTTAATATCTATAGATGTATCAGCGCTACGTCCTAGTATTAAATCTTGTCCAAATTTCAACCATTCTCTATTTCCAAGGAATTCATGAATAATTCCTCTATATGTCAGATTTGTCTTAATACTATCAGCTAGATAGTTTATTTGGCCGTTTATATGATTTTCTACTTGCTCAAGAGCACGGGTCGTACAATTATTGTAAAGGAAATTATAGCGGTACTCTCCTCTTTTGTGACTATAATCCTCTAGTAATGACTTATATAAAGATATTTTTTCGTTTTCACTCAGATTAAGAACCAATTCGTTCACAGACCTTGATTCTCTTGTATAGGACTCTATAAAATAAGAAAACGGAACTACTCCTAATTCATAGTCGGTCTTACCCAGTATAAAGTTCCATACAAAATTGGGCTTATTAAAGCTAAACACACCATAATTAAAAACCCAATCTTCATCACGGCTAATATTTTTTACACGTAGTGCAGTGTGTCCATATAGTTCATAAACTTCTTGTCCTGGACTGCATGTCAAGATACTTATGCATAAGGTGTCCTTCACAATTCCTGCCTGAGCAGATATTGTGTGAATGGGATTTAACAAGAAGAGAATGAGGATAAAGATTTTTAGTAGAACCGCTCTCATTTACCAATGTGTTTAATACGAAATCGGTTATAGAACCACACGCAGGATGATATTCTATATAAAACATTGTATTCGGGGTTTTTGCCCCGAATACACTTTTATACAAATAATATGGATTTAATTATTTCTTTCAATTTATTATAGTCTGGCTTGAATTGCTTTGCTCTCTTCTTCATAGCCAGGTTTGTTCAATAATGCAAACATATTGCGTTTGTAGTCCTCCACTCCTGGCTGGTTGAATGGATTCACTCCTAACATCAAACCACTAACTCCGCATGCGCGTTCAAAGAAATAAATCAATTGACCGATGTAGTACTCATTTAAGGCAGGCATTACGATTCTTAAATTAGGTACTCCGCCATCTACGTGGGCTAATTGAGTTCCCAATTCTGCCATTTTGTTTACCTCATCAACACGTTTTCCTACCAAGAAGTTCAATCCATCCAAATTCTCTTCATCATTGGGGAAATAAAGTTCGTGTTGTGGCTTTTCAACCGAAATAACTGTTTCAAAGATGGTACGTTCTCCATCTTGAATCCATTGTCCCATAGAGTGTAAATCTGTAGTCAAATCTACTGCAGCAGGGAATATACCTTTACCATCTTTACCTTCGCTTT
>JAEIGA010006516.1_pt1 | contig 17779 bp, 15 predicted proteins | sample 9270691 | NCBI WGS metagenome assembly JAEIGA01 (sample SAMN17057246, study PRJNA624740) | gut metagenome | biome: biome; isolation source: fecal sample | host: Bos grunniens | place: China: Xizang | collected 2019 | reverse complement strand
TTGTTGTTTGTTGCTAATGGCTATTCCTGTAAGTAGGGTAGTGGTCAGTAACCAACACCACTACTACAGGAGTGCATCGCCTTAGTCTTAATCTTCAAACTTTACTTTATTCGATTTAACGACTTTGTTCTTGCTATTTACAAGGTCAATCATCACCCATGTGTTGTCTTTAACAGTTACTACAGAACTAACCTTAGACCATGAGTTGACAATTTGTTTGCAAGCACCGTCAAGCCATGTTTTGGCATCTTTTTCTGTGCGAGTTATTTGCTCTGATGTAGCGACATATTCAGCCAAAGAAACTGTAACAGTTGTTTGTAAGAGAACATTATCGCTGTATTCTTCACTCATTTCACCTACTTGTATTGTGTAAAAATCTTCAGTAGTGTTATTTTCACATGATGAAAATCCCATTGCGCATACAATTGCGCAAATCATAAGTGCAAATTGTTTTAGTGTTTTCATAATTTTTCTTTCTTAAAATTTTTTGTATTCTATTTGAACGTGAGCCGAAGAATTCTCATTACCCATAGTAAACGATTGTACGAGACCATCGTCGTTGAGTGTGTACTCAACGTGCGATGTACCACCTTGCCACTCCTCATATTGATATGACATGTCGCTTATTAAGTTAAAACTGGGCGGACCTACAAGGCCTAAAAGACCATATATTATATCCTCGCCGTGTGCTTTAAATGCACCTTCGAACCAGAATGTTTTAATAAGGTAATTGATATCAATAAAGCAGCCTCTATCTTCGATAGGATTTGATTTACCCAATATATTACTTACACTCAAGTCGGGATAGTAGCTCATATACTCAATGTTTTCGGCGCGATCTTCATAACACCATGAGAGTTGAGTGTTGTTGAATGCGTGATTAAAGAAGTCTTTACCACTCATATTATTCTTATCAACACTTTCCCATTCAAAATTGTAAGCAACTTCCTCTCGCGTATTATACTTTTCATGTCCGTCAAATGTTATTTCGCACACATAGTCGGTACGATAGAGTTGGTCGTTGTGATCGTGACGATTGAAGTAGTAAGTATGTGTCTGTATACCTTTTAATATATCCTCATCACTACCAACTGAAGGTATCATCTCTATAGTTTCCGAGTAGCTGATTTGATCAATGTACCTTCCTTCAGTTGTGGCATGGATAGTCTGATAAAGATATTCGTTGGCATATATATCAATATTGATATCGGAATTGCCGTATGTGAGTTGATACTCGATGTAGCTGTCATACACTGTTGCGGCGCCATCTTCTCGAGGCAATCCATCTATTCGCACCTTGGTGATAGGTGACAAGTGTCTATTCTCTTCACGATCGAAGGTGTAGGTATACACTTCAGTTTTGCCACTATCATTTATGGTCTGAATAATCTTATAGATACCATAGTGCTTTTCTTTCAACGCAGGTTCTTCACTGCCATTATCGTCATCTCCAGGATTGTTTGTACTCTTTTGTGTAACGGTAATATTGAGATTGCTCTCGCCACACAAAAGGTGAAGAATTGCGGTGCGAGTTTTACCCGAGAGATTCTCATTCAGTGCAATGTTTATAGCTACCTCACCGGCATTACCGGCGGTGGGGTCTATAGTAATCCAACCTTCATCATCACTCTTATACTCGATATAAGTGCTCCAGGCTTCGGTTGCTGTAAATGTGAAGCCACCTTCAACCTCGGTGTCATCAGCATAGAGAGTGATATTGAGCTTGCTCTTGTCGTAGTCTTTGATATTTGTTGCAATATCACATGACACGATAAGCATACAGAGGATTGTTAGTGCTAATAATATCTTCTTCATTATTCTTTATTTTGAGAGTTCAATTTTGTCAAAGCCATTCATGCCATCGGCAATAACTTTGTTAAGACCTTCGATTGAGCGTGCTTCGCCAGTGCGAGGATATTCAGCACCACTTACATAATACTCAACGAGTGGATTGCGCTCAGCAATGTGTTGCATGAGTGTTTCCAAATCGGGAACTGACTCAAGTGCTGCATATTGCTCATAAGTATAGTCTGTGTAAACTACATTCTTGCCAATACCAAAATTGTCGAGCAAATAGCCATTGTCGAGTTGAGTAGGACGCTTATTCTCTTTGATGTCGCTGGGGTCGGGGAAGCTGACAATTTGTGTTTTTGTTTCATCCATTGCAAAGGGAACAAAATTACTAAAGTCGGCAGTTGTCTTGTAGATAACAATGCGAGGCATTGCCATAGCGAGGGGTGTTTCCATTGTTTGGGCTACTGTTGTTTCAACATTTTCTGTTTTGTTTGTCTCTTTGCTTGATTGGCAAGCTGTCATTGCTGCAAGTGTTGCAATAGCAACGATCATCATGATGTTCTTCTTCATAATTTTATGTTTTTATTTGATTAATATTTTATTTGCTATAGTTGTGTTATGGGTATTACAGATAACATAATATATACCGGCCGGTAGGGCAGTTACGTCTATTGTTGTGTTTGTGGTATTTATTACGATGTTTCCTTGAGTATTAATTACATTTATACTCTCAATATTTTCGCTACTATTTACCATTATGTAGTCGGTTGCAGGGTTCGGGTAAACCGAAATAGATTTACATTGTGTTGCATTTAAATCGGTCGGCTCGGTCATTGTAAATCTGATATTGTCCTTGGTGAGTTGTTTCATGCCTCCTTTGCGTAAGTCTTGGCACCACAGTGTGCAAATATATTCTTCTCCTATTACGCCATCGTCGTAGCTCCAGGTTTGGGTAATATCTATTGACTCACCGTTTTTTATTGTAAGGACATCGCTATTGGTATAAGACGAGGTATATTGCAAGTTGATAAATTGTAGCCAAGAACGCAGTACTCCTGTATAATCATGGCCATTGTTGGTAACAGTGTATGAAACTTGCAGATAATCTTGAGCTGTGCTATTGAGTGTAAAATTACTTACCTCTAAATCAGGAGCTTCAGGCTCTTCGAGTATCGAAACCTGTATCGAATCGCTTAGTTTCTCTTTTTTCTCATTAGTAATATATAAACAGTAATTACCTTTGCTAACTTCGATACGCATAGGTATATCCACCACAACTTTCTTGCCGGATGGTACTGATATTGCTACAGGATCGCTACGGCGTTGCTCAAATTTACCTGTGCGTTCAAATAATGATACATATAATGCACCTTGATACTCATAGGGAGTGGTATTACTCATCGTTACGGCAAAAGTGGTATATATGTTAGAGTAAATAAGCTCGTCGTTACACACTATATTTGTAGCCCATAAACGACCTTCGTTTGCCGTTTTAACAACGACCTTACCATCTGTTACTTCTATGGTCTGGTAGGGTTGGGTATTCATGCTCATAGCTACATGTTTCCACTTACCGTCTGCATCGGTATGTGCAAGATATATGTCATATATACCATTAGATAGTGTATCGGGCAAAGTAAGCATAATATTGCGATTACCCAATGTGCTTTCGGCACTAATAGAAATCATACAACTATTAATAGAAGCTATGTGGTTGTTATTGCTGTCGTACAACATGTAACCCATATTGCATGACACGTTGTTCCATCCCGTATTGCCAATGCCCGAAACAACAGTCGATATTATTTCACCGGTTTTATAACTTATGGTATTAGGTATAGTAAAACTTTGGGCGGTAATCTCTATAGTGCTTTTATAACCATGATTGGGCTGTATGCCGAATACTGCTCCTTGACCGGTGTTGTAACCACCTGTAAATCCACCGGTTCCTTGCTTCTCAGGTGATAGTGCGTGTAGCATAAAGTAGCCGTCGCTCATGCCGTTCCAGCCCCAATTGATATGCACATAGCCATCGCTGTTATAGCCATCAAGCACAAAGGCATGACCACCTTCGGGCGACTGCCCATGATACAATATGGGACGATTATTGTCAATCTCATCCATTATCATGCGCTCCCATTCGTCCATTCTGTAATATCTGCGATCGCGGTGTATAATGGATTTGTCATACTTCCAATATGTAGCCAATGCTTTAGCAGACTCTGCGGTTACTGCACCACTTGCATCTCCGTACATCATATTTACCGAACGTCCTACATGATACATTAGTGTTGCGATAGCATTACATTCGGCCTCGGTGCTGAGCGAACTATAAATAGGTGTCATAATATCCCATTCATAGGTTGTATTGGCAAAATCTATAACCTCACTGCGAGATCCATCGTATATCTCAATCTTGCCACTACCTTGGCTTGGCCACTTGTGGTGATACATAATTTGAGCCATAGCAGTAGCAACACATCCCGTAGGAGCACGATTGTTCTTATATGATGGACAAAGTGCATTATAGGGCTCGTCTTGACCCCAGCGTGCTTCTATCAGTGGTGATACATTTTTATCGAATATTGTATGATAAGTCTCTATTGTATTAGATTGTGTAGTATAATGTGCTGTTTGTAGTTCTTCCTCATAGGCCGATAAGAAACTACGCATATTAGGTGGAATATTGTTGTAGTCAAAGTAGCCTTCATCGCTATAGCCTAATATTGCATGCTCAGCTCTGTCGTCGCCGGCAACAATAACAAAACCTTTATCACTTCTATTGAATATGTATAGTAAGTTATTGCCTTCGCTATCGAGCGAAACGTGTGCTGATGTGAGCGTGTATTGTGTTGTAGCCGGAGCTTTTCGAGAATCAGTGTGATTGCTTGTTAAAAAAGAAAACGCTTTCTCTTTTGCTTCATATTCACTTATAGGCCTTGCAAAGAGTGTCAAGGGGTAGTATATAAGGAGTATGAGGTATGTGATAAGATGTTTTTTCATGTAACTGGGCATTTATACAATATCATGCGAAGGTATGAATTTGTTGTAAAATAACCTAATTTTTGCCTTCTTTTATATATATATAATGTATGGAAAAAATGATGAGGCTGAACAATACTATTATTGTTACAGCCTCATTTATTATAAGGGTCACACCGAAGGATGCGATGAAACTCCGACTGACAGGATTTGAGTGCTTCCGCTCCTTTGTAATCCACCGTGCTAAGCATACTCCTATGAGTTGTGGCCCGCCATTGGAACGCAAAGCTTGTCTCGGTATTTCATAAAATTTGATGAGTTTCCCAATCTACTTGGGTGCGACCCGATGTCTTGCTCATCTATTGTTTTACAAAGATAGTACTTAGATATGAAAAATGCAAGTATAGTAATGTTAAAATATCAGTTTTATTATTGTTTTGTATATTAAAAAGCCTTTTGTTTATAAAACATTATATTTCCTATAAAATATTCATCCATGTGTTGTGCCGGCTTTTATTGTGCCATTGCTGCTAAATCTTGCCATATGCGATCGTTGGGTACGGGCGCGGTAACATCTATAACTACATGTGAAACAGGATGTTCAAACTGTACTCGACGGGCGTGTAGCGATATACCTCCATCGGGGTTGGAGCGTTCTGCACCATATTTCAAGTCGCCTTTAATAGGACATCCCATCTTTGAGAGTTGACAGCGTATCTGGTGGTGACGACCTGTCTTGAGGTCTACTTCAAGTAGGCGATAATTGTCACCCGTAGCAATGAGTCGGTAGTCGAGTTCGGCACGTTGCGCTCCGTTACGAGGTGAATTGTAGGCTGTGGACTTGTTGTTTTTCTCGTTGCGGGTGAGGTAGTGAATAAGCGTTCCCTCGGGTTGTTGTGGGGTATTCTTTACTATCGCCCAGTAGGTCTTTTTGACCTTTCCGGTGCGGAACATTTCATTTAATCGCGACAAAGCCTTACTTGTCTTGGCCATGATAACCAATCCGCTTACAGGTCGATCGAGGCGATGAGTTACACCAATAAAGACATTGCCGGGCTTGTTGTATTTATTTTTTATCCACTCTTTGACAATTTCGCTCAACGGTGTGTCGCCGGTCTTGTCGCCCTGTACAATCTCGCGACAAGTCTTATTCACTATTATAATATGATTATCTTCGTATACTACTTGCATAGTGCAAAGGTATGATTTTTATTTGTACAAAAAAAGGTTTTATAATCAATGTGACTATAAAACCTTGTGTGTATTTAAGATTCTGTTTCTTCTATTACATAATACCCTTTTCGCGGAGTTTTACTTGCCATTTCCATGCCGATGCAAGTGTGTCGTCAAGAGTTTCTTGAGCCTTCCAGCCAAGAACATTGTTGGCATACTCGGGGTTAGCCCATACTTGTTCTATATCGCCTTCGCGACGTCCCACAATCTTATGGGGCACTTTTACACCTGTCGCGCGCTCAAAGCTATTGATGAGTTCAAGTACCGAAACACCACGACCGGTTCCGAGGTTGAATGTTTCAATATTGTTGTCAGATTTTTTCTCAATCATGCGACCCATTGCTATAACGTGAGCCTTGGCAAGGTCTACGACATTGATATAATCGCGTATGCATGAGCCGTCGGGGGTGTTGTAGTCATTGCCAAACACGCTCAATTCTTGGCGAATACCCATAGCTGTTTGTGTGAGATAGGGTATAAGGTTTTGTGGTACACCTAAAGGAAGCTCACCAATCTCAGCACTGGGGTGAGCACCGATGGGATTAAAATAACGTAATAAGATAGCACGGAAGGGTGCACCTGCATGGATGGTATCTCTTACAATTTCCTCGCATATTTGCTTGGTATTGCCATAAGGTGAGAGTGCGGGTTTTATGGGTGCAGACTCATCTACCGGAAGTATATCGGGCTGACCATATACTGTGCAAGATGATGAGAATACGATACCTTTAACATCAAACTCGGGCATGAGATCGAGCAAATTTAACAGAGATACCAAGTTGTTACGGTAGTAGAGTAGGGGCTTTTGAACTGATTCACCTACCGCTTTGCTTGCTGCAAAGTGTATAATACCTTCTATACCGGGATATTTGGTAAAAACTGCACGCATGCCCTCTTTGTCATTGCAATCAAGTTTCTCAAATGCAGGGCGTATGCCGGTAATACGAGTTATGCCATCTATAACATTCTCGTTCGAATTAGACAAATTGTCAACAATAACTACTTCATAACCTGCATTTTGAAGTTCTACTGCAGTATGTGATCCAATGTAACCAGCTCCACCGGTAATAAGAATTCTTTTTCCCATAGCTTAGATGTTATTTTTTTTGTGTCACAAAATTAATAAAATTAATCTATATATTATCCTCCACCTTTATATTTTTATTCATATGATTAGATTGCTCTCAAATGATTAACCTTTTTAAGATATTTAAATAGGCAAATATGTATATTATTACAGTAAATTTTATATTGTTTTGTTGAGTTTTGTGGATTTTTGCAAAAGATAATTTTCCGATATTAAATTCATAGCAAAATGTAAAAAAAAATATACAGTCGCTTGCAAAAGTAAAAAACTATATATAAGTTTGCATTGTGATTGCAAAAATGTAGAATATAATTTGTTGATATAGAATTATTGCTATAAAAGTATTCTCTGAATGAGAGCTAATTCTACTGAATTTAATAATAGTTAAACCAATTAATATTCTTAGATCTATGAAAAAAAATTTTACTCAAAGACTAATTTTACCAATTTTTGCATTGGTATTTAGCCTTGCAGCTCAGGCACAAACATCATGGAGTGACCACGCTGATAAAGGTCGCTCTTCGGCTCCTGCACAAGCAGCAGATGAAGCAACAGAAATGTTTCTCGGCTATTGTGATGTAACAGCTACAATTTATGAACAAGATGGTCTCTCACTCGATCACGACGCACGCATCGGTGCCGGTATCGTTATTCCTAAAGAGGTAATTGCCAAATACCAAGGTGCATTAATTACTGCTATGTATGTTGGTTGGGATGATCCTAATGGTACAAGTTCTTATCAGTGCTTTGTACGCGAAAATAATTTTAATGGCGAGGATATTGCATCTGCTAAGGGTACTGTATGGTTTGGTTGGAACCGTATTGATCTTGAACCTGTTGCCATAGGAGATGTTGACCGTCTTTGCGTTGGTTTCTACACTAATGTTAAGAAGGGTGTATGCAGTATTCCCTGGTTGTATCCTTACAATCAACCCAATAGTATCTATCTCTTTGATGGTTCTACCGATGATCAAGGTAATGAGTTGTGGTATGATATGCACCAAATGGAAGGATTTAAGAGCCTTGCAGTTATGTTGGTTATCAGCGATCCCGATGGCCGATTTAACAATATGGTTGACGTAACAAAATTCCGTGGCAATACTGTTGTGTGGCGTGATACCGAACTTTGGGCCGACCTTGGTTTGGTAAATATTGGTTCAAACTCTGTATCTTCAGTTACTGTAAATACAGCCATCAATGGTGACGAAATGGGTAATGTTGTTTACTTAGAGGAATCTATCCAAAACTCTTTGGGTGCAACAGTACAAGTTCCTATTTACTGCCTTGGTTCGGGTGCTCATGATGTGAAAATTGTAGAGGTTAACGAACAACCTCTTGCCAATCCTATTGTTATAAAACACGAAATGATAGGTGTGCCCCAAGAACTTGAAAATGCATATACGTTTAGTCCTCTTATTGAAATGTTTGTAAGTGAGGAAGATGACCGTTCGGTAACTGACTTTACAAAATATTTCTTGCCTGGTTTTAGACCCTATAGCTCGCAAATGAACTTGGTATTCCACCACATTGATGACCAATTTATGTGGGGCGATAATGAAGATTTGGTACAAATGCTCACATTGTGTAATAATGACTCTTCGGTAATTTATGTTCCTTCTTTTACTGTAAACCGTTCATACTATACAGAGTATTTGGCCGAACTTCCCAATTCACCATTCCATTATGGAACTCCTTTCCCCGAGGTTGTTGATCCTATGTGGGCGGGAATTATATCACAACCCACTTTTGCAACTGTAGATGTCAATGCACGCTTTATCAACGATAACAATAACATCGAGATTGAAGTATCGGGCGATATCGCTGAAGATGTAATGCCCGAAGGTGAGGACCTGTATCTTACTGTATACCTTATGGAAAAAGAGGTCGTTTCGCAAGACCAAAAGATGTTTAACCAAAGCAACAAGACATTCTACTATGGTGAATATACACACCCCAACATTATACGCGACATATTGACTCCTTATTGGGGCGAATCGCTCGGAACAGGTGAGGGTGAGTATAAAATGACATTTACTGCTAATGTATATCCCGAGTATGACCCCAGCAAAATGTATGTTGTGGCATTCTTGAACAGAGGCGTTGAGAAAGGTGCTTTGAATCATCAAGTAATAAATAGTACCAATTTCAATATTCCTGCTCCCGAATCGGTAAATGCAATCAGTAACAATCCCGAAGCAGTGATATATGTAAACGATGGTGTTGTCTATATCAATGGTAGTGCCGACGTTGAGGTGTATACCGTAGCTGGTGCGCGTATTGCAAACAACAATCTGTCAAATGGCGTATATATTGCACGTGTAGGCAATATTGTTGCTAAAGTTTCTGTTAGATAATAACTCAAATAATAAAATGTGAACGAAGGGGTGTATTGCACTCCTTCGTTTCAAAATTCAATAGATTATGATAAGGCGAATATTTACAGCTGCTTTACTTTTTATAGCAGTATCTTTGTCGGCACATGCTGTAGTGCGTTATGGTTATGCACCGGAAGAGATGGCCGATATAAATAAAATATACCAAGGTCAAGGTGGTAATGGTTATTTGGGTGGCATGATATGCTTAGACCCGGCTATTGACCCTGTCATGGTACGACTTGAAGGTCATCAAATTAAAGGTGTGCGTTGCTTCTTAAGTCATGACTACATGCAAGCTCGCCAAAAACGTTCGATGATTATGCATGCATCATCACTCGAAGCCGAGCCTACAACCAAAGTTTGCGACTTTGTTGCAGGTTGGAATGAAATATACTTTGACGAACCTATAACCATAGGTGCTGATCCCGTATATTTGGGTTTACAAGTATATGAATCGGGTAGTGCGTCACACCCCTTGGTTTCATATGGATCGGCAAGTGTATCAGGATCTTGTTTTATTAATCTCAATAAACAAGGTTGGGAAAAATATGAAAACCGCGGAACATTGCTCATTCAAGCCATTCTTGATGATGAGGCTGCTTCTATTATAGACAATATGGTATATGCGCAAGTAGCAACATCACCTCAAGCAGTAGCTCCTGCAGCACCTTTTGAAAGTGAAATTTTCTTTAATAACTATACCGATAAAGCGATTAACAGCGTCGAGTTGCTCATGTTGGGTCAAGGTGATGACACTCCTCGTGTGATAGATGTCGTATTTGATACACCTCTTGCACCTCGCGAAGGTCGCAACCTCCCGATGGATGTATATACAGGTAGTGAGGTAGGAGTAAGTCAGTGGATAAAACTCGATGTTTCGAAAATTGATGGCAAGGCTACGCAAGAGGCACGTTCGGGTATTACTTACCACTATGTTACCAACGAAGCTTTCAACAGAATGTCGGTTGTAGAGGAGTTTACAAGTCAAAGTTGTGTAAACTGTCCCTTTATGATATACTATCTCGATAAAGCTATGCATGAGTATGACAAAGAGGTAGTTTATATAACCCATCACGTAGGTTTTGTACCCGACTTATTTACTAAACCCAGTGAAACCGATTTGCTTTATCTTTTTGGTGAGGAAGCTACATTCAACCCTGCTGTTATGTACGATCGTCGCATAATGCCTGGTAAGATTACACCCATCAACGGTGCATCGGTGGCCGAGACTACTCCCTATACTCAAGCTCTCAACATGGTGACTGCGATATTGGCGATGGCCGAGGTGAACATTGAGTTGGCCCATGACCAAGAAGCCGGTAAGATAGGTTGTACCGTAAGTGGACGTGTCAACAGCGAAATGGTTGCTGCCGGTGTTGATGCGTACATCACAGTATGTCTTGTTGAAGACAATATCCCTGTATCGGATAAATATTTCCAAAAGGGTCTTGAAGAAGAAGAAGGTGCACCCGAGGACCTTATTGAATCATTCCGCCACAATGGTGTGAAGCGACATGTTTATACTGCACAAACCGGTGACTTGATTACATTTGATGGCTCTAATGAATTTTCTATTGATTATGAAGCTATCGAAATAGATCCTGAATGGAATCTTGATAACTGTCGAGTTGCTGCTTTTGTGCATAAAGTAGATAAGGCAGATATGACTCAAAATGAGGTGCTTAATGCATCGCAAAAATGGGTTACTGCATTAGGCGCTATTGATGATGTAGAGTCGGAAAAAGAGAGTGTACACTTCTATGTAAATGACGATCGAACCATCTCTGTTTTGGGTGATATTGTAAGTTACCAAGTCTATAATATTCATGGTCAATATATACCCAGCGGATCGGCACTCCTTCAAGGTGTATATGTTGTAAATTACAAAACAATATCGGGCGAGAGAGGCACAACAAAGCTGCTTGTTCGTTGATAAGATAAAGTGTAAATTAATGATACGGACTGCCTATGATTATAAGGCAGTCCGTATTTTTATCATTTAAGCCTGATTATCGCCATTATATGTAGTAGAAAGTCTAAATAAAAAGCCTCTTCGCTATTGTGTATTACGATAAATTGTTGTATCTTTGCACCGCTTTTTGAAAATACCGTGTGATGGGAAATTAAGGAGCAACAATAAACTTAATTTTGAGTAACACAAAAATTTAAACAATGAAAACATTTGTTCTTGAAGGAAAAGTTCGCGAAGGTCTTGGCAAGAAAGCTACTCGCGAATTGCGTAAAGAGGGTTTCATCCCCGCAGTATTGAATGGTGGTGCTATCGTAAATCTTCCCTACGAAGGTGCTCTCGCTAATGGTGAGAAGTTGGTAGAAATCGAGAATGGTCGTGGCGTAATCGTTACTGACTTTGCTGTTTCTCCCGAAGCAATCCGCAAATTGGTTTACACTCCCGACATTTTCGTTATTGACCTCACAATCGGTGGCAAGAAAGTTAAGGCTGTGTTGAAAGACATTCAATTCCACCCCGTAAAAGACACTATCCTTCACATGGACTTCCTCGAAGTATACGATGACAAAGCCATCACTATGGAGGTTCCTGTTAAGCTCGAAGGTCACGCAGAAGGTGTTAAAGCCGGTGGTAAGTTGCAACTCTCAATGAAGAAACTCCGCGTTAAAGCTCTCTACAACAACATTCCTGAGCGTTTGGTTATCAATATCGACAACCTCGGTCTTGGCAAAACACTCCAAGTTGGCGAGCTCAGCTTCGAAGGTCTTGAGTTGATGAATGCTAAGAACGCTGTTGTATGTGCTGTTAACTTGACTCGTGCTGCTCGTGGTGCTGCTGCAGCTGCCGCTAACAAGAAATAATCCTGCTTAACGAGATAAATGAAATATCTGATAGTAGGGTTGGGTAATATCGGAAATGAGTACGAGAATACCCGGCACAACATAGGATTTAATGTATTGGACGCTTTTGCTAAGGCGTCCAATACTGTTTTTACCGAGCGCAGATATGGTGCTGTTGCTGAGGTTAAAGTTAAAGGTCGTACATTGGTACTACTAAAGCCTTCGACATATATGAACCTCAGTGGCAATGCTGTGCGCTATTGGTTGCAGCAAGAGAAGATTCCTGTTGAGAATATGCTCATCATTGTCGATGACATTGCATTGCCCTTTGGTACACTACGTTTGCGTCCCAAGGGTAGCGATGCCGGTCACAATGGCCTGAAGGATGTTGCTCGCGTAGTAGGCGGTGAAAACTATGCTCGATTGCGATTTGGTGTAGGTGGTGATTTCCCTCGTGGTGCGCAAGTCGACTATGTGTTAGGGCAATTTCCCCCCGAAGAACGTGCAAAGTTGCCTGAGCGAATAGATATTGCTTGCGATATAATCAAAAGTTTCTGCTTGGCAGGCATTGCTCTCACAATGAATCAGTTCAATAAGAAATAGTACCTATGGCACTCAGTGAAGTTCGTATAGATAAATGGCTGTGGGCTGTGCGCATCTTCAAGACACGCACTATAGCTACCGAGGCATGCAAGAAAGGTCGTATATCAATAGCCGGTGTGAGTGTAAAGCCCTCACGTACGATTAAGGTAGGCGATGTAATAGATGTACGCAAGCCTCCTGTTACCTATTCATTTCGTGTACTTGATCTTTCAGAAAATCGTATGGGTGCCAAACTTGTACCTAATTTTCTGGAAAATATAACACCCCCCGAGCAGTATGAGTTGCTCGACATGATACGTATCAGTGGCTTTGTCGATCGCCAAAAAGGTTTGGGGCGACCCACCAAGCGCGATGGTCGAGCTTTACGCGAATTTACTGAAATGGATATGGGTGGTGACGGTTTCGACTTTGAGTTTGATTTTGAAGATGATGACTTTGATGATTAGTAAACTGTAAGAATATGACAACGCCCGCAATGCTTATCGGCATTGCGGGCGTTGTCATTATAAACTATATTACTTACCCGAGTAACATACGGCAGTGCCTATAAGGCGATCATATCTTGAGCCTGGCGGGCGGTGATAAACTTTTATAAGATACTCGTTGACGGTAGGGTAGTAGTTACCCTCGGTATATATGGTATTAGCACGCTTAGAGCCATTGGGTACAAACACGTACATGTAGTTGTATGAGCCTTGCTTCAGTAACATAACATTTTCGTATTGCTGAGTTTGCTCATTATAAGTCATTATAGAGTTCTCATTGTAAATGTGATGGGTGAGTTCTCCGTCGATATATACGTTGCCTCCCGGTATCTTATCGGTAGCCAGTGTAAAGTGTGTGGCAAGATAATCGGCCTCGAGGTTGCTATCCTCGGCATTGCTTTCGTGTACGACATAACGGCCATGTTGTGTTTGGTCGAAAATATAACTCATATCACATCGAGGAAAATCGGTATTGAGCAGTGCATGATAGTAGGGTTCATAGTATTCATATCCTATAACGTTCATACCGGGATAAGTTACCGAGACAGTTTCAAAGCGGCGATATTCGTTACCGGCTTCAAATATTAGATCACGGTTATGTTCAAAATATATTTCGTTACTCATGATTCGTAGCGGACGTGACACTGTCACTTCGTTGTCGTGACGACCATTTTGTGAAACGACCACTTTTAGGTCGTTAAATGGACTCTGTATAGGAAAGTAGGGGTGTGCAATAACAAAATCTACCTGTTGATAGATATCGTTATATCCCAAGTCTGTACGAGAGGTGGCATTTGCTGCAATTTCAACTTTACGCTCGGTTACACTAAAACAGGCTTGTGCTACAATCTGACCACTGTTTTCGGGCGTAAAGAGTACAACGTAATTGCCTGATTTGGTAAACTGTACTTGTTCGTTAGGAAGTGACACACGGTAATTTACGTAGTGAGCAAATGTGTTGGTCGAGTAAGCATAGTCGTCGGCATGTTGATAGTTCATACCATCAAGGTACTCCAGGTCCGATAGTTGCGAAGGCATCCAGTTGGCATCGCAATGAACTATTTTGTAGTCGAGGTAGGTTACATCCTCGGCCAGTAAATCGAGCGATATGATTATGCGATTAGCTTCGCCCATCGTAATTACGGGAGGAGCAAGGGGATTATCTTCGACAAACACTTGTAAATTGCGCCAATCAAAGCCAAATGTGCGTGTGCGGTAAGGCCCTTGTGCTACAGTATTGATGCACACGATAAGTGTCAGTGTTACAGCAGTAACTATGCGATAGAGTGATTTTTTCATATTGGTTAAAATTAGTCCTCAAAGGTAATATTAAACTTGCATTATTTGCAATAAATGTCGTATCTTTGCACACAAATATAGACCTTAATTACACTAGATGGTTTAATTTTAATCACCTATATAATTACATTTATGAAAAATTTCGCATGGGTATTAGCCCTCTCAATGTCGCTCCCTTTGTTCAATGCGACAGCCCAAGAAACCAAAAAGGTTGAAGAGCCTGCGGGTTATCAGTTTACTGACACTAAAGTATTGCCCACAACCCCCATCAAAAACCAAGCTCAATCAGGTACATGTTGGAGTTTTGCCGGTGTAGCATTGCTCGAAAACGAGTTGTTACGCATGGGTAAACCTGAGTATGACCTCTCTGAAATGTGGATTGTACGCAATTGCTACCTCGATAAGGTAGAGCGTTATGTTCGTTATCACGCTACATGCGAATTGGCAGGTGGTGGCGGTGTAGTAGACGTACCCTACGTTGCCCAAAACTATGGTTTGCTTCCCGAAGAAGCATATCGTGGTCTTGAATATGGTTATGACAAGCACAATCACAATGAGTTTGATGTTGTAATGCGCACCTTTGGTGAGGCTATTGCATCGGGCAAGCGACCCACTACAGCCTATATGAAGGCTGCCGAAGGTATCGTAGATGCTTACTTGGGTGAAGTTCCCGAAAACTTCAAATACAATGGTAAGAAATACGATGCACGTTCATTTGAGAAATCTCTTGGTCTCGATATGGAAGACTATGTATGCATCTCATCATTCACACACCATCCCTTCTACACTCAATTTGCTGTAGAAGTACCCGACAACTGGTTGCACGGTATGTCATATAACGTACCTCTCGACGAGTTGCAACAAATTGTTGACGAGGCTATCGATGGTGGTTACAGCGTATTGTGGGCTGCCGACGTTAGCGAGAAAGGCTTCAATCGCAAACAAGGTTTCATGGTATGTCCCGCCGAGAAGAACGAGAATGACATGAGCGAAGGCGAATGGCTCAACTGGTCGAAGATGACCGATAAAGAGCGCGAAGATGCTCGTTACAAACTCGATGCTCCCGGTGAAGAACTCAATGTAACTCAAGAGTTGCGCCAAGAGGCTTACGATAACTACGAGACAACCGACGATCATGGTATGTTGCTCATGGGTAAGGCCGTAGACCAAATTGGTAACAAATACTACAAAGTGAAAAACTCTTGGAGCACAGCCAATGGTTACGATGGTTACTACTATGCTTCAGTTCCCTACTTCCGTTACAAAACAATAAGCATTGTAGTAAATAAAAACGCCATCGACAAAAAACTTCGTAAGAAATTGGGTATTAAATAATTGATACCACTTGCATAACATAACACCCGCCCTGATAGTATAATGCTTTCAGGGCGGTTGATTGTTTTATTTCAGTCGTATATACTTTACCTTTAGAGATGTTCTTATGAAAACTACCTTTCTTAAATCACTGCTTACGATAGTTTGCCTTTTGTGTAGTGTAGGAGTCTACGCCCACGACTTTAAAGCGGATGGTATCTATTATAATATTACAGATACTATTAACAAAACGGTCGAGGTAACTTTTGGAGGTTTTTATGAATACACCGGCTCGATAGTAATACCCGCAACAGTTGCTTGCTTTGGCAAAACCTATAATGTCACCTCGATAGGGGATGAAGCTTTCCGTTTTTGCACTGAGTTAACTTCTGTTACTATCCCTAATAGTGTCACTTTGATTGATTATAGTGCATTCGAGCGTTGCATGGAATTGACTTCGGTTACTATCCCCAATAGTGTTACAGAGATACGTCATAGTGCTTTCGATGGTTGCACTAAGTTGACAGAGATAACTATCCCTAACAGTGTCACTTTTATGGGTGGTGCTTTCAAAGGTTGCCAAAGCCTTACTTCTATTACTATCCCAAATGGTGTCACTTTCATAGGCGTTACTGCTTTCTCTGGTTGTACCAGACTTACATCTGTAACTATCCCTAATACTGTCACTAAGATAGAAATGAGAGCTTTCGAGAAATGCCGCAGATTGACAGAGATAACTATCTCTAATAGTGTCTCAGAGATAGAATATAGAGCTTTCTACAAATGCACTGCTTTGACATCCATTACCCTCCCTAATAGTGTCACAGAGATAGGTGAGGAAGCTTTTGCTTATTGCGAAAGTTTGAAAGAAATACGTGTAGAAGCTACTACTACGCCTGCGATTCAATCAAGTACATTTGATAATATTGAAAAATCCACTCCTGTATATGTTCCTGCCGGATGTGGCGAGTCTTATCGCTCGGCCGACTATTGGAGTGAGTTTACTAATATTATAGAGTTTGTGCCTGAGGTGACTGCGCCATAAGTTGGCAATAGAATCACTGAAAGTTACAGCCGAATGAGAAGTGGCTGTAACATACGGCTTCGATAGTTATAAAGTAGTATCAGGTTAATATAGGCACAGTTGGTGTGCACCTTACATTTGCTGAGTGATATTTAAAATAGAGTCATTTGCCTTGTTGCAAATGACTCTATTTTAAATATCAGAATTCCTTCAATCTTCTTTTTTATCATATCTCTCGCCCCAGAAGTGGCGCATGGTGTCGAGCAGGCGTTGCTCGGGGGGCGATTGTTGCGGATGCCAGAATTGTCGACCCATGGCTTCGTCGGGCAGGTATTGCTGACGGACGAAGTGCCCCGGGTAGTTGTGGGCATACTTGTACTCCTTGCCGTAGTCGAGTTGCTTCATCAACTTGGTGGGGGCGTTGCGCAGGTGTAGCGGTACGGGCAGGTTGCCTGTCTCGCGCACGTATGCCAGTGCCTCGTCTATGGCTAAGTAGGTGGAGTTGCTCTTGAGGCTGGTGGCAAGGTATACGGTGGTTTCGGCAAGGATGATGCGACCTTCGGGCCAGCCCACCTTTTGCAGGGTGTCGAAGCAGGCATTGGCCAACAGTAGTGCATTGGGATTGGCCAGACCAACATCCTCGGCAGCCGAGATAACGAGTCGACGAGCAATGAAGGCGGGGTCTTCGCCGCCCTCGATCATGCGTGCCAACCAATAGATAGCAGCGTCGGGGTCACTACCACGTATGCTCTTGATAAAGGCCGAGATAATGTCG